>ENA-OPVU01000117-OPVU01000117.1-human-gut-metagenome-genome-assembly--contig:-NODE-117-length-55450-cov-4.952739_pt1 | contig 55450 bp, 56 predicted proteins | sample MGYA00241497_ERZ501986 | MGnify/ENA primary metagenome ERZ501986 (study PRJEB25962, sample SAMEA2042995) | human gut metagenome | biome: human gut; feature: human-associated habitat; material: faeces...
GCTCTAAAAATCAAAGCCGCCGAGTGTGTGATAGGTGCGTGAAAATGCGTCTGCTCCACGACGGCTTTTTTTCTTTTGCCGTCGCCCGGCAGATTAACCAATATTAAGCAACCTGATGTTTACAATAAGAACGGACTGCCAAAAATAAGAATAGAGGAACCTCTACTGCCGCAGAAACTAAAATAATATAAGGTGTCCAGAAACTCATTCCACCAATATGCAGGTAGTTAAAATTTGCAAGCTGGTAAAGCAGGTTATTCTGTAACCCAATTCCTGCTGATGGCAAAATGCAAGTAATCCATGATGCGCCCAGCGCAGTATAGGCAAACATGGGCATAAGGACAATGGCAAGCGAAACCAATAACGCTGTCAAAGAGTCTTTACATTTTGCAGACAGAAATAGTGTGCAACTAATGCTTGCCAGCATAGAAAGCAGGCCCGCCAATGCCAAAATTATTTCTAACTGCCCCAAGTTAATATTGGATAGATTTATGATAGAGAACAGCATTTGAAACGAGGTTTTCAAACAGTCTGTTCCAAATGCCATATTCAATATCAGTAAATGTACCGCTATTCCAAGGGCAAAGGTTAAAATGAAAATCATGCTTGAAGCTGAAATTTTTACAACCGCTAACCGAGTGCGCCCATGCTTTGTTGCTCGTAAAATACTGTCAGCTCCCGTTTGATATTCGTTTGAAAAAATCGGGGCGGCAATCGCAACACATAGAATGGAAAGGATCAGGATATATAGTTCGATATAATCAAAGGCATCCTTGGACATCCCTGCATACAGTTGAAATGGTTTATCAACCTTTGCATATTTTTCACTTGCTTTTTGCTGTGCCGAGAGATGATTTTTTTGCTCGTTTTTCATTACATCATTGAGATGCTCCGCACACTTTTCATAATAGTGCTGTTCAACCTCGTTAGGGTCAATGTCCATCCAATCAGCACCAATACCTGTTGTCGGATCAGCAAATGCTTCCGAAATACCTTTTAGCAATGGACGAATAGGTACTATTTTCTCAATGTTTACTTCTAACGGAAATTCTTCTCCATCAACAGGCCCGTATTGATTAACACAGCTCTGATAAGTTATAAGAGCCTGTTTTACTTTTTCCGCCGTTACCTCGCCCTGCGTAGTGGCATATAAATCCCGCTTATATTCAATCGCCGCCAAACCATCCAATTCAGTAACAGTTCCATCTTCATTGGGGCGATTGATACCCTCAAAGCTAATAGGCAAATATGCCATGATCACAGACAATAACATCGCCACAGAAAGCAAGATTAAAGTGCGGCGTGACTTCAAAATTCTCTTAACCTCTAATCTGAAAAGACGCATATCACATCCCCTCCTTTTCTAAATCTGTCTGCGGAAACAGCCACAGATACAAGTCCTCTAACCGTGGGGAAGCTGGAACAGCCTCGGCAAGCTCTGCTTGATCTGCCAAATAGCGAATAGAAACCTGATTGTTGTCCTCGCCACGTTGATTGATAATCCGCAAGCGCAGTTCGTACTCCGGGAGTTTTTCTGCCGGAACGGTGCAGTTCCAAACCTTTCCCTCAATCTGCTTTACCAGTTCATCAGTTGTACCCACATCAATAATGTGTCCCGCTTTCATAATTGCATTTCGAGTAGCGATATATTCAATATCTGATACGATGTGGGTAGAAATCAAAACCATGCGGTCATGGGAAAATTCTGATATAAAATTCCGAAACCGAACCCGTTCTCCGGGGTCAAGGCCAGCAGTCGGCTCGTCCATGATAAGAATTTTAGGGTCATTCAGCATTGCCTGTGCAATCCCTACACGCGCTACACGGCGTTTCATACCGCCTGATAACTTGGATATTTTCTTGTTCTTAACATCGGAAAGTGTGAGGATTTCCAGCAAGTGATTGATTTTCTTGGTTGTTTCTCTTGCGGGAACATCTTTCAATGCCGCAATATATTCCAGATAATCTTTTACTGTGAAATCACGGGAATATCCAAAGTCCTGCGGCAAGAAACCAAATAAATTTCGGTAAGTCTCGCCCATTTTGCGAATATCGGTGCCATCATAAAAGATCGCCCCGCTGGTTGGTATCATAATATCTGCAATCATTCGCATGAGAGTTGTCTTTCCCGCACCATTGGCACCAAGTAATCCCCACACACCGGGGGTTAAGGTCAAGCAAACATCATCAACCGCAGTTTTGTCCTTGAAGTGTTTGCTTAAATGTTCAATTTTTAGCTCCATTATCATCGCTCCTTTTGGTATATTAGAATTTTGCCGAGAGCAAAGGAAATGCCCTTGTTCAGTAATCATTGTACCGAACAAGGGCATTTCAATCTCAAAGTTTCAGCAGGAAAATCCCTAAGAAATTCCTAATATCATGTGTATATTTTCCTAAACGGAAATGGGTAATGTAACAGTAAAACAAATCGTGTCATTTTGGCTTGTAGCTGTAATTTCTCCGCCATGCAAATGTATAATTTCCTCTGCAATAGAAAGACCAAGCCCGGCTCCGCCTGTATCTGATAAACGAGCCTCATCTAAACGGTTAAACTTTTCAAAAATATCTTTTAATTGCTCCTGTGAGATAGTTTTCCCGTGATTTTGAATGGTAATAACAATGTTTGCGTTTTGCTTGTGTGCCGCAATAGAAATTTCAGTATTGGGATAACTGTATGCGGCAGCATTTTTCAAGATATTATTAAAAACCCTCGCCAGCTTTTCCGGGTCAGCCATTACAAGGAGATTTTCGTCTGCATCAAGGACGGCGGTATTTCCTCTTGCCGATAATGTTGGATAAAATTCATCTATGAGCTGCACCAGCAAGCAGGATAAATCTAAATTTTCCTTTTTTAGCGGAACAGTTTTTGTGTTGTATCTGGTAATTTCAAATAATTCATTAAGCAGTTTTTCAAGACGCTCCGCCTTTTCCAAAGCAATTCCCACATATTTTGCTCTCTGCTCTGTTGGCATATCGGGAGCTTCACTTAATAAACTCAAATATCCAATTACCGTTGTAAGCGGCGTTCTAATATCATGGGCTAAATACATGACTAACTCATTTTTCTTATCCTCGGCTTCTTTGACCGCCTGTTTACTTAAAAGAACAGACATTTTGATTTGGTTCATTTGGTTGGCTATTTCCAGAAGCGGTTCAGATAAAGCAATCGTGTGGTCGTTCTGTTCGTAGATCGTTTGCGTAGCTTCTACAATTTCATCCAAATATACCCAAGGCTTTTTCCAATAGTAATAAAAAATCGCAAAAAAGCCTATTATGAGATAAAAAATGAAAAGCGCATCCATACGCCAATACAGCCATGCTATAACGGGATTTTTGGATAATGTAAAAATATATCCCAGTAATAACGTCAGTACAAAACCGATGGTAACATACAAAATCAGCGTGATATAGAGTTTACAACGCAGTTTCTTTTCTATGGGATAGTCAATATTCTTCATAGGGCTTTACCTCCGTTAATTCGCAATAAGCAGAACAGCCAGTCCACCAATAACAAGGACAGTTGCAATAAAGGCTATTACTGTAATGACTTTATTTGCACGTTTTTTGCTCCGAAAGAGTTTGGCAAATACACGGTAAATAATAATTCCAAGTATTCCGCCACAGGTATTTGTAAGTATGTCCGTAATATCAGAGCGTCCGATTGCTAAGATATATTGGAGAACTTCCAAAGCCAAACTCGTTCCTAAAATAAGCGTTAGCTTAATAGAAAACCTTGGTTCATATTTGAACATACATAGATAAATACCAAGCGGCGCAAAGATGGCGACATTCTCCAAAACTTCTGTCAGATGAAATCTTACGCCGATCTCATTGTCATAATGGAAAGGAATTAAATTGATGCTCCTGACAGTATCTAATTCACTAATTGAAAATTGCAGTTTGAATACAATAATCCACACTAAAAGTACCATGTAAACAACAAAAAGGAATGGTACAAGATAATTTTCTCTTTCTTTCTTATTCATAAGAACACCTCGCTTAAAAGGTCTTGACTATATTTTATAACCAACGCCCCATATTGTTTTAATATACTTTGGCTTTTCTGCTGTGTCTTTCAGTTTTTCTCGTAAATGACGGATATGCACCGTAATCGTGCTACTATTCTTGCTGTAATATTCGTCTTTCCATACAGAGCAAAACAAATCCTCGACTGTCACAACAGTACCCTTATGCTCTAAAAGAATACGCAGGATAGAAAATTCGGTGGGTGTCAATGGAACATTCTCGCCATCTAATAGGCACTCATAGGTCTGCGTATTTAACTGGAGCTTGTCATAGGTCAAGACAGCTTTTGTTTTATTTTCCTCTGTGGGAATTAAAGCATATTTTTTATATCGCCGTAGCTGCGCTTTCACTCTGGCAATAAGTTCAAGCGGACGAAAAGGTTTTGTTACATAATCATCTGCACCCAAGGTCAATCCCGTAATTTTATCCGTTTCCTCGTCCTTTGCTGTCAACATAATAATAGGATATGTGTGTTTTTCACGGATTTTCTGGCAGAGGGAAAATCCGCTTATATCAGGAAGCATAATATCAAGAATTGCAAGGTCAAGTTCTTCTTGTTCAATACAAGTCAGAGCGTCCTTTGCAGAGTAATATTTATATACGATGTAGTTCTCGTTTTGCAGATAGACTTCAAGTAAATCTGCAATATCGTGTTCATCGTCAACGACAAGAATTTTTTCGCTCATAATTTCGCCTCTTTTCATAATATCAAATAAGTATATCAAATCTATTCTGCAAATTCACAAAGGACATAATAAAAAAACATTAAGATTTTCCTAATATCCTTTTTTACGTTTGTCTGCCGGCTTTTCGGCGTCCTTTGGTATCAGCCACATATACCCAAGTTTTGAAACGCCCGGTATGCGGTTCTGGCTGCAAAGTATCTGTACCCGCCGTTCTGAAATGCCCCATTTTTCCGCTGCCTGTGGCGCAGACATATATTCCATAATTCTCCCGTCCTTTCTCTGTATGCTATCAGTATAATTATACTCGGACAAGCGAATAATAGTAAGTGTCTGATTGTGAATTATTTTAGTTCATAGTAGGAATTGTGTAGGCATATCCAACGAGAAAGGGGAACAGTAAAATGTAACTGGGTGAATGAATATGGCAAAAAGACCAGTAGAAAAATACGACTTCAAGGCTTTCGGGCAAGCGATAAAGGACGCGCGAAAAGAGCGCAAAGAGAGCCGCAAGAAAGTATGTGACGAGATGTATATATCGCCCCGCTATCTTGCGAACATTGAGAACAACGGGCAGCACCCAAGTTTGCAGATTTTCTTTGAGCTTATGCTCCGTTACAATATATCCGTAGACCAGTTCCTTTTAGATACACCGACAGCAAAGGACACGCAGCGGCGGCAGCTTGACGCGCTCCTTGAGGATATGAGCGATAACGGCATACGGATTGTGACCGCAGCAGCAACAGAAATTGCAAAAATCGAAAAACAGTCAGAAACGGAGGGCGAATAACCGCGTCCTCCGTTTCGCTGTCTGGCTTAATTCGTCAGGCATTTTTCACGAAATTGCCTGCACTGGCTGTTGATCTGCTCCTGCTCCTGCGCTGTTACATCCCGTTCATTTTGCGTGATTTTGTCCTCCAGATAGCTGGCATAGGTTTCCAGCAGAGCGTTCAGCATAGCTTTGGGCGTTTTCAAAATCTGGGCACTGTACCATTCTTCTCTGTTCGGTTCCCATGCAAGAAGCGTATAGCCGTGGCTGGTCGAAACAATTTCATACAGCGGGTCTTGCCGAAGATACTCTCCAAAAACATCCAATACTTTTTTATAGGTCAACATTGTACTGCCTCCTTTGCTCAATCAAAAATCAATTCTTCCAATATGATTTCCTCGGCCTGCGCTTTCAATGCGTTTGCCAGCCCCACCCATTTCATTTGGTCGGTGGCTTTTAATTCCTCGGTTACACCGGCAGCTTTCATAAGCTGCGGCATAAGGATGTCCATGCGCTCGTTTGCGGCCTCGTCAATCTCCAACAGGTGAGGATAGAGCTTTTCTGTCAATAACAGGCTGCTATACAAGGCGGGCCGGTGTTCTTTCAAATACCGTTGCCGCATACGTCCATACTTGCCGATGGGTTTGTCCGGCTGCTCTGCCAGCTTCAAATCGGGAATATAATAATTTCCAACACGGGTATAGGTCAATTCTTTCATGTGAAATCCTCCTTGTCAAACGGCGGCGCGGGTCTGCGCCGGTGCTTTCTGCGGTTCCTGTTTGGGTAACTGGCCGACGGGGATAAACACGCCCCTTGCCATATCCTCCGCCCGTAGGGCAGCTTTTTTTGCGTCTATTTCAGCTTTTTTCTTTGCCTTGATTTTATCCTCATATCGTTTCTGCGCTCCGCTGGCCTTGCGGCGGAGATACGCCTGATGAAGTTTGTCCTTGCGTTCCTCTTTCTTCCGCAGAGCCTCCAATTCCTCCGGTGTGAGATTGACTTCCCCGAAGTGGGGTGGCATATACTTCCCAACGAAATTGAAGTAAATTTCAATCTCCTGTGTGGTTTCAATGCTGCCTTTCCGGTCACGCTCATGGACAAGGATTTTCTCAACAAATTCATTCAGCATGGCTACCGTCAGGTTATCGAAATTCTCATACTTATCAATCAGGGCAATAAACTTCTCTGCGGATTTCCGGGTCTGCTCATAGGTGCTGATTGCTTTTTCCAACTCTGTAATTTCACCGGCAAGCTCATTCTGCTCTTTCGCGTACTGCGCGTCAAGGGCGGCATAGCGGGCATCCGGCAGTTTGCCTAACACATTGTCCTCATAAATTTTGCAGATCAGCTTTTCCAGTTCCCCAGCGCGTTTCTGCGCCGCTGCCAGCCGTTTTTTCTTCTTGGAAATGTCACTGGCCTGCTGTGCCGCCTGTGTTTCCTGAACCGTCCGCACAAACTCGGCGCGGTTGTTTCTGGAATACTCTGCAATCGCCCGGAGCATATCAGAAACAAGGGTCAGAACCGCGCTCTCGTTGATACGGTGCTGTGTAGGGCAGAGTACGCCAACCGGCGTCTTGCTGTAATTGGAACAGGTATATTGAGAAATACGCTTGCCATTGTTGCTACGGTGGACATACATTTTTGCGCCGCAGTCGGCACAATAGAGCAAACCGGTGAGCGGAGCCGCCTCGCCCCAGCCGTCCGGGTAACGCTTCACATTCGCCCGGATGCGCTGCACGTTGTCAAAGGTTTCCTGGTCGATAATGGCCTCATGGGTATTTTCAAAAATCGTCCATTCGCTTTCATCGACATAATGGCTTTTCTTATCCTTGAAGTGCTTGCGGGTTTTGAAATTGACTGTATGGCCTAAGTATTCGCGCTTTTTCAAAATCTGAACAATAGCGGATGATCCCCAGCTGTAAATATCTTTGACCGTTTTATTCTTGTTCACGCCCTCGCCGTACCGGGCAAGATGGACAGAGGGGATTTCCACTTTCTGCTGCTTCAAAATCTGTGAGATTTGATAAGGGCCGAATCCCTCGATAGTCAGCCGGAAAATCTGCCGTACCACAGCGGCGGCTTCTTCATCCACAATCCAGTAGTCCCGCTTTTCGTCCCACAAATAGCCGTAAATGACAGTGCCGGTCAGGTGTTTGCCGCTCATGCCTTTCGCCTTGAATACAGATTTGATTTTCTTGCTGGTATCGCGCGCATAATATTCGTTCATAATGTTGCGAAAAGGGGTAAAATCATCGTCCCCGTTGATACTGTCCACACCGTCGTTGATGGCGATCAGGCGCACACCCTTTACTCGTAAAATCTCCATGATCTGACCGACTTTGAGATAGTCACGTCCTAACCGGCTCATGTCCTTGATGATGATTGCTTCCACCCGGCCAGCCTCAACTTCCTCCATCATGGCAGTAAAGCCAGGACGGTCAAAACGGGTGCCGGAAATTCCATCGTCTGTGAAGTGGGTAGGATTGGGAAAGCCGTTTCGTCTGGCATAGTCCTCCAGCATGGCTTTCTGGTTGGAAATGCTGTTGCTTTCGCCTTGCAGTTCATCGTCACGGGAAAGGCGCTCATACAGCGGGGTGATTTTTGTTTTCAGCATAGCGTTGTCCTCCTTGCATGAAAAATGCTCTAAATGCTTCTTCACTAACCACGAGAAAACTTCGTGATTAAGAAGTCATTTAGAGCATATATCACCGGCTGCAAGTTTATACGCTTTGTACTGTCTAACTGCAAATCTACCGAGAGATGCTCTCCACGGTTCGACCTCAATATCTATCAAATCCGAATAATTTGCATTTTGTTCTGCAAACTTCTCATCTTTTTCCCAGTCTTTTTCTATCCATTTTTCAAGATAGTAAAAAGCCCAATCAATTGCATTCTTGAAACTTTCATCATCTTCTCGGCATTCTGATGCGTTGACAAAGTCGATGAGTGTTTCAAAATTCCATTCGTTTTCCGGACACATCGTCAATATCAAAGCTATGTATGAGGTGTAAAGTAATTTTTCAGCTTTAACCCAAAACTCATCTCCGCCTTTTTGTTCGCCTGTTGTGTTAGCAATCAGCACCTCGACTGTACGCAGTATATCCTGCTCACGAGTTTTAGGGCGGATATATGCGAACGGGTTATAATGCATTGACTTGTCGAAATCAATCGTGTTAAACACTCTGATACTGTATGGTTTATAGCCAATGATTTCACCGTTTCTCACAATCGGTTGTCCTCGCTGAAGCATTTTTCCGCACTCGGGCAATGTTGTACCTTTTGGATCTGTTACAACATAACTTGAGTGCATTTGCATCAGATTAGGCTTAACATAAAATCGGGTTTTACCTGAGCCTGAACCGCCAACAACAAGCACATTTTGGTTACGGGCATACTTGACATTAGAGGGTTTACCCATTGTCAAGCGTTCAGATTGCGTGAGCAATACATTGTCAGCAAAATCTTTTTTGTCCATATACGGCTCAATATCTTTTGCATTGCTCCAACGAGCCGAGCCGTATTCTTCATCTTGAGCAAATTTTTTACGATGCTTATCCTTATAAATCAAGACTAATCTTGCAATAACTGCTGTAGCCACACCAACAAACACATCAAGGGGATGAAATGACGGTAGTGGATTGACTAAAGTTGTGCCAAGATTATCAAGGAACGGCATTAGCTTAACGCTAATATCGCCGACAACCGTTACGGTACGATATGCAAGGCAGAGCTTGTCACCTATCCAAAAAAACAAAACGAGAGGTAGGGCAGTTATTATAATTTTTTTGAGCTTATCAGTGTCCATAAACTCACCTACCCATATCAGACTTGTTTTTAGATTTTTCGACACTCTTGTCCGCCTGTTGACGAGATATTGTCTTAGCGTTTTGCTTTATCTGCTCACGATTGACGACCTGAGTTACCGATTTTTTATCAAAGCTTTTTTTGATACCTAAAGCATATTCAGAAAATGCCTTTTTAAAATTTTCAGTATGTGAACTTTCAAAAAATATGTGATATGTAGCAGGAGATGTTGACTTATCTTTCTTAAGAGCAAAATCTATGTCATATTTCTTCGCTGTCTGCAAAAAATCCTTGATATTGCTGTCAGTTATCTTGATGTTTTCAAGTTTGCCGGATTTCGCAAGCTTGCCGTAACGCTTTTTGCCTGATTTTTGCATTTTGCCGGATAAAAAGTCACGCATTACATTTTTCAGGACTTCGTTCGTAACTTGTCCCGCCTGTATAGCAAAGTCAAGTATTTTTTTACCGTCACTCATTATGCGGTCACTTCCTCAATCGGTTCAGGCATCTCATATACCGGTTTGCCGGTATTAAGAGCTTCAATGAGATTCAGCAAGACATTTTCACATTCCTCAGCATTGTTGTATATACCGAGAACCGTGTCGTTATCGCTGTCAATATCATCGGGGACAGACTCAAAAGCAACGATTGCATAAATCGTTGTTCCGTCAACCTCGCCCTCATACATTGAGATTTTGGCAAACTTATCGTAGTTGATAAGCTCATAATCCTGATTTACAATTGTCATTTCCTTTCCTCCTTTTAACTTTTGCCCCGGTGGGGCAGAAGTTCGATTTATCTGTTGTACAGGTCATAAGCAACCTGTAAATCGGTATCAGGCTCCATTGTTGTCGGAGCATTGTAAAGACAGCTCAATAAATAACTTCTCGGATTTTTGATTTGCTTTGTATTTGCGGATGCATCAATTTTTTCAAAAAGATATTCAATATGAGATTCATCTATCGTTTTCAAACGGTCGGCAACAATACCGATTGATGTTTTGATACCGTTAATTGTGACAGAGGTTGTAGGATGAGCGTAAGCCGACACATATACCTCCGCTATCAGGCTGACAATTAAGTCAAGATAACCTTTTTTGCTTTGATGATTGGTGAGTAAGTACATATACGAGATTTGGAGCTGCGTTTCTGCAACGGCATTTTTGTAAAAAGAAATTTCTGAGTTCGGTTTGCTTCTATCTATCAATCCATCAGATGATGGGTTTTCAGACTTCGGTTGTGATTTTCCATTAGTTTCTGTAATATGATAGATAGATGGATAAGTATTACTATTCTCAGTATGGTTAATCTCAGTATGGATATATGACTGATTTTCAGAAGTCAAGACTTCTGCTTTATCGAAGTCCAGACTTCGGTTTTTCAGAAGTCTAGACTTCGATATGGTACTGCTGCAATCAAGTTCAGACTTCGGTTTTTCAGAAGTCTTGACTTCGGCACGCTTTTCTTCAGACTTCGGTTTTTCAGAAGTCTGAACAGCTGTTTTAGAAGTAATGTCAGAAGTCTTATTTTTAGACTTGCACTCGGTCAAAGACTTGATTTTTTGCAAAGCCTTCGTATTGTTTTTAGATATTGGCTTTGAAAAATTCATCACATAGATTTTTGTGGGCTTTCCCTGCCCTTGTTTTTTTCGGATTATCAAGCCGATTTTTTCAAGTTCAACAAAAATCTTAACAGCCTTATCTTTGCCAATGTTCAGACTCTCCTGTGCATTTTCCTGCTTGTAGAAAACATAGGTTTTACCGTCTGCGTCAACCCATTTGCTTTTTTTAGATAGGGAAGTCCTGTCAAGCAAAAATCCATAGAGTAATTTTGCTTCACAGGAAATGCTCTTAAACCTGTCATCGGTAAAAAGCACTTGAGGTACTCTATAAAACTGATACTGTTCGCTGTCGCTGCCATAGAAAAAATCAAACATTATGCACACGCTCCTTTTCGTTAGCCTTTTTCAGCTCGCCCTGAAGTGCGTTGATTTCAGCTTTTCCAAGCTGATTGATTAAATCTGCTACATTCATTACAGCCGATGCAGTAACAGAGTTGCTCAAAATCATTCCAAAGAGCAATTTCGTTTCGGCAGAGTAGCCGTTGTATTCGTTTGTCATAAGTTCTTTTGGCAGATAAATGCACTGTCCCATACTAATTCCCATCTTTACTTTTAAATTTCAATCGTTGCCTGCTCAATTCGCTTTTTAAATCAAAATAAAAAAAGCCAATCTCTTTCGAGATTGACTTTAGTGTGTCTTGAGTATTTAATTTTGTACCCTGACAGTAACGAGCATAAGGAAGTGCATTTATGCACAACGAGATACGACTATATTTCAGACTGGACAGCCGCCGCCATTTCCTTACAGAGTTATTTTAACAAATATATTGTTTGTTTTCAAGACGGAAGTTTGTGTTTTGTAAAATAAAAATTCGGTATGCAAACACACACCGAAACAGATTGACATAATTAAAAATTGATGTTAATATATAAGTAGGGAAACGGCTTGAGCTGTTTCGCTAGTACAGTTTAATTGTTTTTTAACAACCGTCTTGTGCTGCAACACAGGGCGGTTATTTCTTTATGGTGAACACATACATTGTTTATGTTCAAGTGCTGATTGTATATTACATAGCATCTGTAAATTTGCAATATTATTCTAATAAAGGCAATCCTACTTTACCGTAAGATTGCCTTTATTTTATGCTTTGTGATTTTCTCTTAAATCTGTTCTCTTGATTTTTCCGCTGATTGTTTTTGGAAATTCATCGACAATTTCAAGGTGCTGAATCCACTTGTAGCTTGCCATACGCTTGTTGCAGAAGGTTTTGATTTTGTTTTCAAGCTCCTTATCATGCGGTGCGCCGTCTGTCATTTTGACAATCGCCTTAATTGCCTGACCTCTGTCTTTGTCCGGAACACCTATAACCGCACATTCAAGCACATTCGGATATTGCATAAGAACATTTTCAACTTCAAACGGACCTACTCTGAAGCCTCTTGTTTTGATAAGGTCATCGGCTCTGCCGACATACCAGAAATATCCGTTCTCGTCCTTATATGCCGTATCGCCCGTGTGATATACACCGTGTCGCCACACCTTTTCATAAAGATTTTCGTTGTTATAGTATGTGATGAAAATTCCGTGTTGTTTTCTGTCCTTTGGAGGGAATACAACAACTTCGCCGACCTCACCCTGCTTAACCTCGTTGCATTCATCGTCAACAATTCGTACATCATAAAGCGGAGTAGGCTTGCCCATTGAGCCTGCAATCGCCTTGTCCCCTTTGAGATTTGCAAGCATAAGAACCGACTCGGTCTGACCGAAGCCCTCGCAAAGTTCAATTCCCGTCTGCTTAAACACCTCTTCAAAAACTTCATTGTTGAGTGCCTCGCCTGCTGTCGTAAGGTGAGAAAGTGCAGAAAGGTCGTACTTGTTCATACCCTTTTTAATGAAGTATCTGTAAACTGTCGGCGGTGCGCAGAAGGTTGTAACCTTGTACTTTTCCATTATACGCAACAGCTTGCCCGGAGAGAATTTGTCAAAGTCATAGACCATAACAGCTGAACCGCAGAGCCATTGTCCGTAGATTTTGCCCCATGACGCTTTTGCCCAGCCTGTTTCGGCAACAGTGAGGTGAAGTCCGCCGTCTTTTACACATTGCCAGTATTTTGCCGTGATAATGTGTCCGAGTGTGTAGATATGATTGTGTTCAACAGCCTTAGGATAGCCTGTTGTGCCTGAGGTAAAGTAAATTACCATAGGCTCTTCTGCTTTTGTTTCAACTCTTTCAAGGGTATCGGGAGCGTTTTCAACTTCTTCGGTAAAATCAACCGCACCGAAAATCTGCCTTCTCGGAACAAAAACGGTTTCAAGCGTGTTCGGCTGAGATGCAACCGCAAGCACATCTTCGGCGGTAGTTTCATCGGGAGTGCAGACAGCTGCCTTTATCCCTGCCGTGTTAACACGATACGAAATGTCGCTTTGAGTCAGAAGATTTGTTGCGGGAATAATAACCGCACCAAGCTTGTGGAGTGCAGGGGCAACATACCAGTATTCGTAGTTTCGTTTCAGAATAACAAGAACCTTGTCGCCTTTTTTAATGCCGTGATTTCTGAAAACATTTGCAGCCTTGTTGCTCAGTCTGCTGATGTCGGAGTATGTGAAAATCTTTTCCTCTTTTTCGGGATTTGTCCACACAACTGCCGTGTCATTCGGCACAAGTTCTGCCATTTTGTCAACGACATCATAGCCAAAATTATAGTTTTCGGGAAACACAAGTTCAAAGCTTGTCAGTTTTCCGTTTTCGTCGGTAGTTTCTTTACAGAAATTTTTGTATAACTGCATTTTTTACATCCTTATTTAAGTCGTTTTTTTGGTTTGCCTTTTCAATTAATATTGTATAACACAAACCCTTTTCTATACAATACCGCCCATTATGAAAAAACACGGACTAAAATTTATAATTATTCATCCACGGAATGTAGCTATCCAAATTTGCATAACACTATCCGCATATCGGTATATTGTGAATAACAGGAGCAAATTATTAACATTTTCAACACATTTATTCACATATCGTTTCACGGAGTTGAAAGCCGTAAATCTGAATATTATACAGTTTTTAAACGGCAAAACAGTATGATGATACCCTGTTCTACAAATTTGCTTTTTTGCTTGCAATCGGATAAATAAAATATTATAATATAGGTTACAGCCTTGTTTCAAAAAGGTAACAGACTGACAGAGTTAAAGAGAATAAAGAAATAAAAATAGAAACAAAACATTTCAGAGGGAGAAATATATATGAGAATAGTTGTTCTTGCAGGCGGACTGAGCACAGAGCGTGAAGTTTCAATTTCATCAGGCACACTTGTTGCCGAGGCTCTCAGAAGCAAGGGACACGAGGTTGTTTTGCTTGATGTATTTATGGGCTATGAGGAAAACATCTGTGACATTGACGCACTTTTTAAGCAGAACTACAGCTTTACCGACGGAAATTCAATCGGTGACGATGTTGAAAATACAATCACAAATATCAAAGAGGCAAAGGAAAATCGCCTTGACAAAACATCACGCTATATCGGCAGAAATGTAATTGAAATCTGCGCCGAGGCAGACATTACCTTCCTTGCACTTCACGGCGGTGAGGGTGAAAACGGTCAGTTACAGGCAACGCTTGATTTGTTCGGAATCAAGTACACAGGTTCGGGATATCTCGGTTCTGCGCTTGCAATGAACAAAGGTCTTACAAAGAGCGTGTTTATGCAGAAGAATATCAACACTCCGTCAGGTGAACTTTACAAGAACGAAAAGGACGCTCTTGCATGGAATATGTTCCCGTGCATCGTTAAGCCATGCTCGGGTGGTTCAAGCGTGGGTGTTTCAAAGGTTGAGAATGCAGATCAGTATAAAAAGGCTGTTAAAGAGGCTCTCAAATATGAGGACGAAATTGTTGTTGAGCAGTTCGTAACAGGCAGAGAATTTTCCGTCGGTCTTATCGGCGGTAAGGCACTTCCGCCGATTGAGATTGCTCCTAAGTCGGGAATGTATGATTATGCCGCAAAATATCAGGCAGGCGCAACAGTTGAAACCTGTCCCGCAGACATTGACGAAGAAACCGACAAAAAGCTCCGTGGTGCCGCAACAGAGGCATACGAGGCACTTCACCTTGAAAGCTATGCACGAATCGACTTCCTTCTTGACAAGGGCGGTTTTACATACTGCCTCGAGGCAAACACTCTCCCCGGCATGACTCCCACAAGCCTTCTTCCTCAGGAGGCGGCTGTTGAGGGTATAAGCTATCCCGATTTGTGCGAAAAGATTATTGAAATTTCACTTGCAAAATATCCCGAAGAAAAATCTGATTTTTAATAAGAGGTTAGTATGAAAGACTTTACTCTTGCCGAAATCGCAAAGGCTTGCAACGGCGAATATGTCGGCGACGAATCGCTTAAAAACACAAAAATAACCTCTGTTGAGCGTGACAGCCGACAGGTGAATAACGGAAGTCTGTTTCTTGCCATAAAGGGCGAGCGTGTTGACGGTCATGATTTTATCGAAAAATGCTTTGCGCAGGGTGCTGTGTGTGCATTGTGCGAGAAAGCTCCCGAAAATGCGACAAAGCCTTGCATTGTTGTTTCCTCAACACTTGATGCCGTTAAGAAAATCGGCAGGGCATACAGAGAAAAATTCGACATTCCTGTTATCGGAATTTCGGGCAGCGTCGGAAAAACCTCTACAAAAGAAATGCTATATGCCGTTCTTTCACAGAGGTTCAAGACCCACAAAACACAAGGCAATCTCAATAACGAGCTCGGTGTTCCGCTCACACTTCTTTCAATGCCCGAGGATACCGAGGCGGCTGTTATCGAAATGGGTATTTCCGATTTCGGTGAAATGACAAGACTTTCCGAAATGGTTCAGCCTACAATCTGCGTGCTTACAATCATCGGCGAATGTCATCTTGAAAATCTCGGCGACCGTGACGGTGTTCTCAAGGCTAAAACAGAAATGTTCAAAAATGCCTGTGAAAATGCAGATTTTATTCTTAACGGCGATGACGATAAGCTTTCAACCGTTAAGACGGTAAACGGCAAAAAGCCTGTTTTCTTCGGACTTGACGCAAAGAACGATTTTTACGCAAAGAATATAAAAAACAGCGGTGACGGCAAGGTTCTTGCAACACTCTGTTTTGACAATAATAATATTGATGTTGAAATTCCTGCAATCGGTACATATATGGTAACAAATGCTCTTGCGGCTGCTGCCGCAGGCAAGCTTCTCGGACTTACCGATGAAGAAATTGCAAACGGTGTCGCCTCGTACAAAACCGTAGGCAGTCGTGCCAATGTTATCAATACAGGCAAAATCAAAATCATTGACGATTGCTACAACGCAAATCCGACATCCGTCAGAGCATCTCTTGACACACTTTCCAACCTTGACGGCAGAAAGGTTGCAATCCTCGGCGATATGAAGGAGCTCGGAAGTGAGGAGTTGAAACTCCACTTTGACACGGGTGTTTATGCAAAATCAAAGGATATCGGCACGGTTATAACCGTAGGCGAGCTTGCAAAGGAGCTTGCAAAAGGTGCAGACGGCAAAGCGTTTGACACAATCGAAGATGCAAAATCCGAAATTCTTAAAACAATTAAAAGCGGAGATGTTGTGCTTGTTAAGGCATCACATTCAATGCAGTTTGAAAACATTGTTGAGTTTCTCAAACAGAATTTTTGATTTACCGCAAAAAAATGTTGACAAATCAAAAATACAGTCATATAATTGTCCTATAAAGAAAAAACCTGTGAGCAAGAATAGTAGGTTTTTCCAAAGCTTTCAGAGAGTCAGCGGTTGGTGTAAGCTGACAGCAGAGGATTTGCCGAATGGACTTGTGAGGGCGGGCCGAAAGCCGTTTGGCAAGTAGTTTCCGACGGAGCTCAACCGTTAAAGTGAGAGGCATATGTTAGTATGCTGTTAAAGCGGGCGTTTATCGTCAATTTGGGTGGTACCGCAGAAGTTGATTTTTCAAGACTTTTGTCCCTTGTGGGGACAAAGGTCTTTTTTGTTTATGTTTAAAACTTTTACCAAAGAAAGGTTGGTGTACGATGATTAAACCGTCTTACGATGAGGTATTGAACCTCAAGGACAATTACAGCGTTATTCCGATTTACAAGGAAATCTACGCTGACGCATTTACCCCGATTAACCTGCTCAGAAAAATTGCAGGAAAATCCGACAAATTCTTTCTTCTTGAAAGTATCGAGGGCGGTGAAAAGTGGGCAAGATATTCATTCATCGGATTCAACCCCAAGGCAAGGCTTTCGTACAAAAACGGAACTCTCACGGTTACGGGCGAGGGTGCAAGAGTTGTTAAAACAGCAAAGCCGTATGACGCTCTCCGTGAGTATCTTGCCGATTACAAAACTCCGCATTTCAAAGACATTCCACCGTTCACAGGCGGTCTTGTCGGCTATTTCGGTTACGCAATGATTTCCGTTGCAGAGCCTGTTTTAAAGCTCAAAAGAGGAGATACAAACGATTTTGATATGATGCTTTTCGACAAGATTATAGCCTACGATCATCTTAAAGAAAAACTCATTATCATTGTTAATATGAAAACAAACGACACCAAGGCGCAGTATGAACTTGCCAAAAAGGATATTGCAGAGATAATTTCGACAATCACATCTCCCGAACCCCTTCCAAAGCTTGAGAGTGACGGGAATGTTGAATTTACAAGCACATATTCAAAAGAAGAATTCTGCAAAATGGTTGAGAAAACCAAGGAGTACATCTTTGACGGCGACATCTTCCAATGTGTTGTTTCAAGAAGATTTGAGGCGGATTACAAAAATTCCCTCATCAATGCATACAGAGTGCTGAGAAGTACAAACCCGTCACCTTATATGGTTTATATGTCAATTGACGGTGACGAGATTATAAGCACCTCTCCCGAAACACTTGTAAAGCTACAGAACGGAGTGCTTAACACATTCCCGATTGCAGGTTCTCGCCCGAGAGGTAAAACAGATACAGAGGACAATGCCCTTGCAGACGAGCTTATTCACGATGAAAAGGAGCTTGCAGAGCATAATATGCTCGTTGACCTCGGACGAAATGACATCGGAAAAATCTCCGAATTTAATTCGGTTAAGGTTACAAAATATCAGGAGGTTCTACGCTATTCAAAGATAATGCACATTTGCAGTGAGGTTGAGGGCAAGCTCAAGGACGGACTTGACGCCTTTGATGCAATCGAATCCCTCCTCCCTGCCGGCACACTTTCGGGAGCTCCGAAAATCAGAGCCTGTGAAATTATTGAAGAGCTTGAAAGAACTCCCCGAGGTGTATACGGCGGAGCACTCGGATATGTTGATTTCAACGGCAACCTCGACACCTGTATCGCTATCAGAATGGCGGTCAAGAAAAATGATAAGGTTTATGTTCAGGCAGGCGCAGGTATTGTAGCTGACAGCGTTCCCGAAAGCGAATACGAGGAAACCTACAACAAGGCTCTTGCTGTTATGAATGCAGTTAAAAATGCAGGGGAGGTAAACGCTTTATGATACTTTTTATTGATAACTACGACAGCTTTACCTACAATCTTGTACAGTTCTGCGGCAGCGTAAATCCCGATATCAAGGTTGTAAGAAACGATGAAATAACAGTTGACGAAATCAAAAAGCTTGCTCCCTCCCACATCATCCTTTCGCCCGGTCCGGGCTATCCGAAAGATGCCGGAATATGTGAGGCGGTTATAAAGGCGCTTGCAGGACAGTTTCCGATTCTCGGTATCTGCCTCGGTCATCAGGCAATATGTGAGGTTTACGGTGCAACAATCGCCCACGCAATAAAGCTTATGCACGGCAAAAAGAGCGATATCATTGTTGACACGGACAAGAAAATTTTTAACGGACTTCCAAAGGTTGTTGAGGGTGCAAGGTATCATTCGTTGATTGCGAAAAGAGATACGGTTCCCGACACACTCGAGGTAATCGCAGAAGACCGTGACGGCGAGGTTATGGGAGTAAAGCACAAGGATTTTGAGCTTTACGGATTGCAGTTCCACCCAGAATCAATTCTCACCTCACACGGTATGGAAATGATAAAGAATTTTATTACACTTTGCAAATAACACGGAAAGGATTGAAGTTTTATGATTAAAGAGGCAATAAAAAAGTTGGTTGCAGGCAATGACCTCACTTTTGATGAGGCGGCACAGGTTATGGACGAAATGTTCTCAGGCACAGCAACGCAGTCGCAGATGGCGGCTTATCTCACAGCCTTGAGAATCAAGGGTGAAACAATTGACGAAATTACCGCAAGCGCACAGGTTATGAGAGAAAAAGCACTCCACATCAAGCCTAACCGTGATGTACTCGATATCGTCGGCACAGGCGGCGACGGTACAGGCACATTCAATATTTCAACAACAGCGGCATTTATAATTGCCGCCGCAGGAATCCCCGTTGCAAAGCACGGCAACCGTTCAATGTCAAGCAAAAGCGGTTCGGCAGACTGTCTTGAACAGCTCGGAATCAACATCAACATCACTCCCGAAAAGAGCGAAGAGGTTCTTAACAAAGCAGGCATCTGCTTTATGTTTGCACAGGGCTACCATTCATCAATGAAGTATGTAGGTCCTGTCCGTAAGGAAATCGGAATCAGGAACATTTTCAATGTTCTCGGACCTCTCTCAAACCCTGCAGGCGCAGACCTTCAGGTAACGGGTGTGTATTCTGAGGCTCTTGTTGAGCCGATTGCACAGGTTTTCTCAAACCTCGGTGTTAAGAAAGGCTATGTTTTCTACGGCATGGACGGCATGGACGAGGTTACTCTCACAACAACAACAAAGGTGTGTGAGATTGACAACGGCAGGTTCAACACATTTATTCTCAATCCCGAAGATTACGGTCTTAAACTTTGTGCACCCGAGGATCTTGCAGGTGGTGACGGCAAAGAAAATGCTGAAATCACAAAAGAAATTCTCAGCGGTGAAATTAAGGACGCAAAGCGTGATATCGTTGTTCTCAATGCCGCACTCGGACTTTGCACAGGCGGCAAGGCAGATTCAATTCAGGACGGCATAAAGCTTGCAAACGAAATTATCGACAGCGGCAAGGCTTATGCAAAGATTGAAGAATTTGCAAAGGCTTCCAACGAATAAAGGTGACACAATGATACTTGAAACAATTGCAGATGCAAACAGAGTAAGATATGAAGAAATCGAAAAGCAAGTTCCGCTTGAAGTGATAAAGCAAAAAGCACTTTCAATGGAAACAGACAATGAATTTCCGTTTGAAAAGGCGCTTGCGGGCAAGGACATTTCATTTATATGCGAGGTCAAAAAAGCGTCCCCGTCAAAGGGAATTATCGCAGAGGATTTTCCCTATGTTCAGATTGCCAAGGATTATGAAAATGCAGGTGCAAGTGCAATTTCCGTTCTGACAGAACCGAAGTGGTTCAAGGGCGAAAATGCTTTTCTTGAAGAAATTTCAAAGAATGTAAGTATTCCGCTTTTGAGAAAAGACTTCACAGTTTGTGAATATCAGATTTATGAGGCAAAGACAATCGGTGCGTCAGCCGTACTGCTTATCTGTTCACTTCTTGATACGGACACAATCAGAAGATGGATTAAGCTTTGCGACTCTCTCGGACTTTCGGCACTTGTTGAGGCTCACACAGCCGATGAGGTGTATTCCGCAATTGCCGCAGGAGCAAGAGTTATCGGTGTAAACAACCGAAATCTTCGTGACTTCACGGTGGACATAAATAACTGCACAAAGCTCCGTAAGCTTGTTCCCGACAACATTATTTTTGTTGCCGAAAGCGGAATTAAAACACGGGATGACATCAAGGTGCTTGAAAACGCAGGAGTAAACGCAGTTCTCATAGGTGAAACCCTTATGAGAAATCCCGACAAAAAAGCCGCACTTGACGAATTGTCGGGCAGAAAATAAAAAATTGATTTATAAGCCGTGTGCAAAGCACACCAATAACAGTAGGGGCGGTCATCCCGCCGTGTGTGAAACACACCAATGATATAAAAGTAATTAAGGGGAATCAAGATGACAAAAGGAAAATTCGGTATTCACGGCGGACAGTTCGTTCCCGAAACGCTGATGAATGCAATTAATGAATTTGAAGAGGCATACAACAGGTACAAGGACGATCCCGAGTTTGTTGCAGAACTCGACACACTTATGCGTGAATACGCAGGCAGACCGTCACTTCTCTACTATGCCGAAAAAATGACAAAAGACCTCGGCGGTGCAAAGATTTATCTCAAGCGTGAGGACTTGAACCACACAGGTTCACACAAGCTCAATAACTGCCTCGGTCAGTGCCTTCTTGCAAAGAGAATGGGCAAAACAAGAGTTATTGCCGAAACAGGCGCAGGTCAGCACGGTGTTGCAACGGCAACCGTAGCCGCACTTTTAGGACTTGAATGTGAAATCTTTATGGGCAAAGAGGACACAATCCGTCAGGCTCTCAATGTTTACAGAATGAAGCTTCTCGGAGCAAAGGTCAATGCCGTTGAAACAGGCACAATGACTCTTAAAGATGCCGTAAACGAGGCAATGCGTGAATGGACAAACAGGGTTTCCGACACACACTATGTTCTCGGCTCGGTAATGGGACCGCACCCGTTCCCGACTGTTGTCCGTGATTTTCAGAGTGTAATCGGCAAGGAAATCAAGTCACAGATGCTTGAAAAGGAAGGCAGACTTCCCGATGTTGTTATGGCTTGCGTAGGCGGCGGAAGCAACGCAATGGGCGCTTTCTATGAGTTTATCAAGGATGAAAATGTAAAGCTTATCGGTTGTGAGGCCGCAGGCCTCGGCATAGATACTCCAAAAACTGCCGCTACAATCGCAACAGGCACACTCGGCATCTTCCACGGTATGAAGTCGTACTTCTGTCAGAACGAATACGGTCAGATTGCTCCCGTATATTCAATTTCGGCAGGTCTTGACTACCCCGGTATCGGTCCCGAACACGCAAACCTTGCCGACACGGGCAGAGCAAGCTATGTCCCCGTTACAGACGAAGAGGCTGTAAACGCATTTGAATATCTTTCAAGAACAGAGGGTATCATCCCTGCAATTGAAAGCGCACACGCAGTTGCACATTGTATAAAAATTGCCCCGACAATGGACAAAGACAAGATTATCGTAGTCAACCTTTCGGGCAGAGGCGACAAGGATGTTGCGGCTATCGCAAGATACAGAGGGGAGGATCTCCATGACTGATATTAAATCTGCATTCCAAAACGGTAAGGCGTTCATCCCGTTTGTAACAGCGGGTGATCCCGATCTTGAAACAACAGAAAAGCTTCTTATTGAAATGAGCAAAAACGGTGCCGATATCATAGAAATCGGTATTCCGTTTTCAGACCCGATTGCCGAGGGTGTTGTAATTCAGGAGGCTGACCTCCGTTCTCTTTCGGCAGGCACAACAACAGATAAAATCTTTGATATGGTAAAGCGTATCCGTCCGCAGATTGACGCCGTTCTTGCCGTTATGACCTATATGAATCCGATTTTCGTATATGGTACGGAAAGATTTATGGCAAAGTGTCAGGAGTGCGGAATCTCCGCAGTTATCGTTCCCGACACACCGTATGAAGAAAAGCACGAGCTTACCGATTACAGCGGAAAATACGGCATTGATGTAATTTCTCTCATCGCTCCTACATCTCACGAGAGAATCAAGATGATTGCAAAAGAGGCAGAGGGCTTTGTTTACTGCGTTTCATCAATGGGCGTTACAGGCGTAAGAAGTGAAATCACAACCGATGTAGGCGAAATGGTAAGACTTGTTAAGTCTGTAAAGGATATTCCGTGTGCAATCGGTTTCGGCATTTCAACTCCGGAGCAGGCAAAGAAAATGAGCGAAAGTGCAGACGGTGTTATCGTTGGTTCTGCAATCGTGAAAATTATTGCAAAGTACGGCAAAGACAGCGTTAAGCCTGTTTGCGACTATGTTAAAAGTATGAAGGAAGCGATTTCGTGAGTACACTCGAAGAACTTCAAAGCGTAATTGACAAAAGCAAAAGAATAGTATTTTTCGGCGGTGCGGGAGTTTCGACAGAAAGCGGAATTCCCGACTTCCGAAGTGTTGACGGTCTGTACAATCAAAAGTACGATTATCCGCCCGAGCAGATTCTCAGCCACACATTTTTTGTTCACAAAACAAGCGAGTTCTTCCGCTTTTACCGTGACAAAATGCTCTGCCTTGACAAAAAGCCGAACAAGGCGCACTATAAGCTTGCAGAGCTTGAAAAGGCGGGAAAGCTTTCGGCTGTTGTCACCCAGAACATTGACGGACTTCATCAGGCGGCGGGCAGTAAGCGTGTTTATGAGCTGCACGGAAGTGTTCTCCGCAACTACTGTACAAAGTGCGGCAGGTTCTATGATGCAGAGTTTATCAAGAACTCTGCCGATATTCCCAAATGCACTTGCGGAGGTATCATGAAACCCGATGTTGTGCTTTATGAAGAGGGACTTGACGACAGCACGGTAACGGGTGCGGTCAATGCAATTTCAAAGGCTGACACGCTGATTATTGCCGGCACAAGCCTCACGGTTTATCCGGCGGCTGGGTTTATTCGCTACTTCGGCGGTGACAATCTTGTGCTTATCAACCGTGATCCCACCCCAATGGACAAGAACGCAAATCTTGTGTTCCATGAAAAAGTTGGAGAATTGCTTGACAAAATTACCGTAAACATATAAAATTTATGCGGCGGGGAAATTTCTGTTATTTTTCTGTTACAGCATATAGATAAATGAAAAAATCAATACACAAGATGTTGTTGCGGAACAGAGAAAACCGATAAAATCCGCATAAAATCCAACTTTTTTTGTAAAAAGACTTGATTTTTGCACATTCTTGTGCTATCATAATTCCTATATGACCGATACTTTAAGGAGGTGGGACAATGCCAAACATCAAATCTGCTAAAAAGCGTGTTAAAGTTATTGCTACAAAGACTGCTCGTAACAAGGCTACAAAATCTGCTCTCAGAACAGCTGTAAAGAAGGCTTATTACGCAGTTGACACTAACGCTGACAACAAAACAGAGGCAGTTCGTCTTGCTATTAAGAAAATTGACCAGGCAGCAGCTAAGGGTATTCTTCACAAGAACACTGCAGCAAGAAGCAAATCATCACTTGCTAAAAGACTTAACGCATCAGCATAAGTGCAATAAATCTTACAGGCTTAAAAGCAGAGAATATTCTCTGCTTTTTTATTTTGTTCTGTTGACATTTTTGTAAAAACTGTTAGAATATAAATAAAGATACGGCAGATACTACTGCCATACAAGCATACAAAATTTGGAGGCGACAGAATATGAAAAATCATAAGTGCAGATGGGCTTTAATTATCGGTATCATCTCTGCAGTTGCAGCTCTTTCTGCTGCTCTCACAGCGTTCTTTATTGTTAAGGATAAGCAGAAAAAAGATGACGAGGAGCTTATGGAATACCTCGACAGCTCAATTGAGTAATTATTGAGTAAATCTTAAAAGCCGAATGCGGACCGTTCATTTTTTGGGCGGTCCGTTTTTATGAAACTTCATTTTATTTTTTGTGGTGATTTTATGATACGGGAAGAACTTGACCGACTTCTCTGTGATGCCAAAAGCAACGCAGAACTCAAAGAAAAACTTCTGAAAACCGAACAGAGCGAAAATCCGATTGATAACTTCTGTTCCCTCTGCCGGTCGCACGGATACAAAATCAGTGCCGGCGAACTTTTTGCGCTCGGACTTGACGAAAGCGACACTAAGCTTCGCAGTGTGAACGGCGGCGGAGTGAACGCAATTGACGGCTGGGACGATGCCTACGAGCAATTTATTCTTACATTGAAATGGACATGACTATGAAACACTACTTCCCGAAATACTGCGAAAAATTCAGATGCATTGCGAACCTCTGTCCCGACAGCTGTTGCAGGGACTGGGATGTTGTTGTCGATGATACAAGCTTTGATTTTTATAATACAGTCAAAGGCGAGTTTGGCGACAGGCTCAGGTCGCTTATGACAATTGACGAGGACGGCGACAGAATTTTCATCAGGCAAGGTGAAAAATGCCCGTTCTGGAACAGCGATATGCTGTGCGACATTTACATCAACCTCGGTGAAAATCACCTTTGTCACACCTGTAAGGAATTTCCGAGAATCACTCAGGACTACACCGTTTTTTGTGAACATACGCTTTCGTTTGCCTGTCCCGAGGCGGCAAGGCTTATGCTTGAGTCGGATTTTGACACAGGCTTTGCAATCGGTATTCCGCAGGATTCACAGACCGATTACAGCACAACCGAGATGAATTTTCTGCTTTCTGCAAGAAAACGCACTTTTGAAATTCTCTCAGACTGCAAAATGTCCTTGTCCGAAAGATTGTGCAGACTTCTTGCCTTCAACGAGCGAGTGCAGAATATGCTTGACGATGAAATTTTTGATATCACGGCTATGCCGACAGATGAATATAAAAGGCAAAGCTGCGGAGATGCGTCATTCATTTTTGATTTGCACAAAAGCCTTGATATCATGAGTAATGATTGGCTATGTGAGCTTGAAACAACCGCCGATTTTGCAAAAAATAATACGCTGTCAAATCGTTTTGACAGACCGCTTACCGCCTATCTTGACTACTATGTCCGCAGATATTACCTTTCCGCAATCGACAGTTTTAATGTCATATCCACAATCAAACGAATGGTCTGTGCATACATAGTAACCGCTTATGAACTCGAAAGGCCCGACAATCCGACTCAAACCGAAGTTGTGAAAATTCTTCAGGGATATTCAAAAGAGGTTGAACATTCCTATGAAAACGGCGAACTCCTCGAAGATGAATTTATCTTCAATCCACTTTTTTCAACCGACAATTTAATAGGTATTTTATAAACAAATCCCGAACACATTTTACCGTGTTCGGGATTTGTTGTTTATTCTTTATTTTCGTCCGAATTCTTTTTGTTTCGTTTTTTCACGGAAACAATGTCGAGTTCAAACCAGAATGTGCTGCCTTTGCCGAGTGTACTGCGAACGCCGTATCTTGCTTTGTGGCTGTCAAGAATACCCTTGACTATTGACAAGCCGAGTCCCGTGCCGATAACGCCACGCTTATGCTCCTTGTCAACCTTGTAGTAACGATCCCAGATGTATTCAAGCTTTTCGGGAGGAATGCCGTCACCGTGATCCGTTACCTCAATGAGAACCTTTTTGCCGTTTACCTTTTGCGTTACAATAACAGTTTTGTCTTCGCCGACATAATTGACTGCATTGTTCACAAGATTATAGATTACCTGTGAAATTTTCAGTTCATCGGCAAAAATGTAAACATCTTCGTCACTCTCAAACAGAATGTTGTATCCGTCCTGTTCCTTGAGCTTTGCGTACCTTGTGAAAATATTCTTGATGCTGTCGGTAAGACAGAACTCCGATTTTTCGGGTTGAATTGAACCCGATTGAATCTTTGAGAGGTCAAGCAAATCGTTGACAAGTGTTGAAAGTCTTGTTGCCTCGTCAATAATAATCTGAATATTTTCGGGAGTGTTTTCACCGGGCAGGTCACGCATAACCTCGCCGTAGCCCGTAATCATTGTCAGCGGTGTTCTCAAATCGTGTGAGATGTTGGCAATAAGTTCTTTTTGTAATTTTTCGGTTGCGGCAAGCTCCGTTTTTGCGTAGTTCAGCGTTTCGTTGAGTTCCTCAACCTCAAGATATCCTCTTGCGTTAAAGTCAACATCATAGTTTTTCTTTGCAAGCTCCTTTGCCGCCGTGTTTGTCTTAGAAATCGGTTTCGCAATTCTGTAGCTTGCGTAAAGCGAAATTATAACGGCAAGAAGCACAAACACAACCGAAACGATTGCAAGCTGGTCACGGACGATTTCAACCGTGTTAGTCAGCGGTGTGATTGACGATGTTACAATCAAAAAGCATTCGCTGCCGTCCTGCAGATTGATAATGTCGGTGTAAACCATATTTTGAACATTTTTATCGGGAGCGGAAGCATACCGAACAGTATTCCTCTCGGCTGTGTCGGATGAGGAATATTCATTAAAAAACTGTCGCTCAAACTTGCCTTTAATGCTGTCCTCTTTGTAGTTACTTGTGATGAACATATAATGTCCGTCATTTTCCTCTGCCAGCTTGTAGTATGAATAGACATCGTGATACTGAAAATTCAGGTTTGAAACGGGGTTGTCATATTCGCAACAATACTTCAATGTGAAAAGAGAAGTTGAATCGTAAACATATACCGAAAGTGAATTGTAGCTTGCAACATTTTCAATTGTTCCGAGAGCGTTTTTGTTTTCTTCAATCGACTTTGAAATAACCTGTGCGTTCTTTTCAACCTGTGAAGATTTTGTAGCTGTGTAAAACGATTCAAGAAAAAAGGTCTGGAACACCCACAACACGATCACAATTGCAAATCCGAACAGAAGAAAATAGCATAACAGCTTAAAATTCAACGGCAGATAATGGCGGTCAAATCGTTTGTTAGATTGTTTCAAAACGGTAACCCACCCCTCGAAGCGTTACAATGCATCTGCTGTATTCGCCAAGGCTCTTTCTGAGAAGCTTAATGTGTGTGTCAAGCGTTCTTTCGTCACCGAAGAAGTCGTAGCCCCAGACCTCGCTTATAAGTTTTTCACGGGTGAGTGCAAGTCCTTTATTCTTTACCATATAGAAAAAGAGTTCGTATTCCTTTGGCGTCATCTCAATTCTTTTGCCGTCAATTGTAACAATTCTGGCTGAGAAATCAACCGAAAGACCTTCGTATGTAAATACATCCTTCTTCACATTCTCTTCGTTCTGAGCGCCTTGTGAACGCTTGATTACGGCATTAACACGCATCATAAGCTCCTTTGGCGAGAACGGCTTAACAACATAGTCGTCACTGCCAAGCTCAAAGCCGTGAATTTTATCGTACTCCTCGCCTCTTGCCGAAAGCATAATGATAGGTGTTTTCTTGAATTTTCTGATTTCCCTGCAAGCGGAAAAGCCGTCAAGCTCAGGCATCATAACATCCATTATAATAAGGTCAAAGTCCTCTTTACGGCAAATTTCAATTGCCTGCATACCGTCAACGGCTTCTTCAACCTCAAAGCCCTCAAATTCGGCATATTTTCTGATAATCTGTCTGATTCTTGCCTCATCGTCAACAACAAGTATCCTGCTCATTTTTGTACGCCCCTTTTATTAAAGTTATAAGCGTCGGTTAAGACGCAGTGTATTCCGACTGTTACTCTATCATCCGAATGTGATAAAATTATGTTAATTTTCAATTTTGTTGGTGAAGTATCGCACGGCGAGCCGCCGTACCCCATTCGTGTAGATAGTTTGCAGTATTAAAAACATATTATGCCCGAGCATAGTATAGTTTTTTGTTTGTGCAATTCTGTAGGGGCGTTCATTGGACGCCCGCAAGTAAAGGTACAACTGTTATAACAATCCGTTAAAATGATTATACCACATTTCATTTCTTATTGAAATACCGTTGAAAATAAATTATAATGTATAGTGTTAAAATTTGGTGCTAAATTCACATTAAGGAGTTCGGATATGGAAATAAGAAAAATCAAGGCGCAGACGGTATGCGATACGGTTAAAAAGCTGTTTACCGACTGCAACTATTTTATCGGCAAAGACATTATGTGCGCCCTTGAAACCGCAAGGGATAACGAAAGCTCGCCTGTAGGCAAAAGCGTACTTTCACAGATTATTGAAAACGACAAAATTGCGGCTCGTGAAGAAGTTCCGCTTTGTCAGGATACGGGTATGGCTGTCCTTTTTGTTGAATACGGTGACAGGGTTGTTATTGAGGACGGCAGTTTTGATGAGGCTGTCAACGAGGGCGTTCGCAGAGCCTATATTGACGGCTACCTTCGCAAGAGTGTAGTAAATGATCCTGTTTTCGACAGAATCAATACAAAGGATAACACTCCTGCAATTATCCACACAAAAATCGTCAGCGGAAATCAGATTAAAATTACCGCCGGCGGTAAGGGCTTCGGCAGTGAAAATATGTCGCAGATAAAAATGCTCACCCCGTCAAAGGGCATTGAGGGCGTTAAGCAGTTTATTCTTGATACTGTTTTTCAGGCAGGTCCAAATCCCTGTCCTCCTATGGTTGTCGGTGTCGGAATCGGCGGTACTTTTGAAAGAGCCGCCCAGCTTGCAAAAAAAGCAACCTTCCGTCCGATTGATTCCAAAAACGAAGATGAACGCTATGCACAGCTTGAGGACGAGCTCCTCACCGAAATCAATAAAATGGGCTTCGGTCCTGCAGGACTTGGCGGCAATACAACCGCAATCGGCGTGAATATTGAAACTTCACCCACACACATTGCAGGAATGCCGGTTGCGGTCAACATCTGTTGCCATGCCGCAAGACACGCAAGCGCAACAATCTGAGGAGGAAAAGCTGTGGAAAAGAAAATTACACTTCCGATTACGGACGAAGATATCAAAAATCTTAAAGCAGGCGACAGCGTTCTGCTCTCGGGTTCAATCATCACAGGCAGAGATGCCGCACACAAAAGACTTTATGAATTGATTCAGAAGGGCGAAAAACTTCCCGTTGACATCAAAGGCGAGCTTATCTATTATGTTGGTCCTGCTCCAGCAAAGCCCGGTTATGCAGTAGGCCCTGCAGGTCCGACATCAAGCTATCGTATGGATAAGTACGCTCCGTCACTGCTTGACCTCGGACTCAAAGGAATGATAGGCAAAGGCGCAAGAAATAAAGAAGTTGTCGATGCGATTGTTCGCAACAAGGGCGTGTATCTTGTCGCAATCGGCGGTGCGGCGGCGCTTATCGCCAAGAGCATCAAGAGCGAGGAGATTCTTTGCTATGAAGATTTAGGCACAGAGGCTGTTCGCAGATATGAGGTTGAAGATTTCCCGTGCATAGTTGCAATCGACAGCAACGGCAACAATGTCTATGAAACCGAACCGCCAAAATACAGGGTGAAATAATCGGCAATATAAAATTTTATATAAATAAAAACGGTCGGGCGACAATGCTTGCATTTGGCAAACTGTCATCCGACCGTAAATTTTATTAAACTGTTTATGCAAAGACAGACGGCTGTTAATTAAGCACTTACTTTGCACAGCTTGCAATCGCCGATTTCTATAGCTCTTTCGAGGGTGTCGGTAAAATGTGTGACTTCTTCGGGAATGTCGCAGTAGAGATACTGCTCATTCACGGCAAAATCTTCCGCCTCTCTCGACTGAACACACACTTCATACATTCCGTTCGGGTGTTTATAGACCTCGTAACGAAACATTCTGTCATCTGTGTACATATCGTAAATTACATAGTCACGCATTTTATCACTTCCTCTCAAATGTATTATGTTGCAGATTGCAAACAGTATTTGGTTACTTCGTTTCTAAAAACTCCTGTACTCTTTCAAAAAGGTACGGCTGAATTGTAGGGTATGTCAAATTTTCAGGCATATCGTCAAAAAGCTTGATTTTTTCAATTTCAAGCGGCGGCAGTTCTCCAAAACTGCGAATTTCCGCAAAATAGAGCATTCCGTAATCCGTGAATGAATAGATGCACACGGGATAGATGTCGAAATCTTTTGCACCCGTTTCTTCCCAAAGTTCACGCTTTGCGGTTGCTTCAATATCTTCGCCGTCCTCACGATGACCGCCCGGAATTTCATATGTATCACGCTCTTTGTGCTTGCAGAAAACCCATTTTCCGTTGTATCTCGCACAAATTACGGCGTATTTCAACGGTTTGTCTGCGTTGAGGTCGAAAAATTTAACTTTCATAGCTAATCCTTTTAATCAAAATATCTTACAAGCGAGATCACCTTGCCGAGCAAAGCGACTTCGTCAACTATAATCGGTTCAAAATTATCGTTTTCAGGCTGAAGTCTGAAGTGACCGTTTTCCTTGTAAAAACGCTTTACGGTCGCCTCGTCACCGACAAGAGCAACAACGATTTCGCCGTTCTCCGCAACAGGTGTACGGTGAACAATTAAAATATCGTCAGGGAAAATGCCTGCGTTAATCATACTTTCGCCCTGAACACGCAGAGCAAAAAGCTCTCTGCCCCTTTTTAAGCTGTCGGGAACAGGCACATAACATTCAATATTCTCAACGGCAAGAATCGGATAACCTGCCGCAACTCTGCCCAAAACGGGAACATCGGTGTTTTTCTCCATGCCGTTAATCTGAATACAACGGTTCACGCCGTGTTCTCGTGAAATAAGACCTTTTTCTTCAAGTGCCTTGAGGTGGTGGTGAACGGTTGATGTTGAACTCAGTCCCGTTTCTTCGCAGATTTCACGAACTGACGGAACTCTGCCCTCGCCGGCACATTCCTTTAGATAATCGAAAATTTTCTGTTGGCTTTTGCTTAAAGGTTTCATATCGCAACGCCCCTTGTTTGTAATTACAGTATGATTGTACCATATATTTTCGGAAAAATCAAACATTTGTTTTATATTTTTGAAAAAATTTTTTATTTCGTCGAATAAATAAAGAAATTATTTGAGTTTTGATTGATTAACAGAAAAAACAGATGCTTTTCATTCCGATTTCAAAAAGGGTTCACACAGTTTTCATATTTGCATTGTTTAATATAAGCGTACTCAGAAAGACGGAACCGCATCCGTCAGAGTATAATTGTTCTACCCTCCTCAATGCGAGTCTGAACAGAGACTCGTAATTGTACCCCTCATTTTTTAAAGAACATAAGAAAGCACCGGGTCGCCGCAAGCCCGGTGCTTTCGTCGTTTAAGGACAAAGTAATTGCAACACTGCAGCGGTGAACAATTACAAAGTCACGCTCGGGCATAATAGTTTTTTAAATATTACAAACTATCTGCACGAACGAAAATAAACACGAACCGAACAATTGCAATGCCACGCTCGGGCATAATTTTTTAAATATTGCAAACTATCTGCACGAACTAAAATAAACACAAACTAAAAAATTGAATTATCATCTGCACTATGATACAATATATATAGTAAAGTGAGGTGTTTGTATGCTTGAGAACAAACTCGGATTGACTTCTTCTGCGGAGCTTGCTCGTGAAGAGGAGCGAATCAGTAAGAAAAAGGCGGCAATGCTTTTTGAAAATCACATTCTTGACAACCTTGAAAGCGGAAAATTTTCAACATTACAGACAATCCACAAGTACCTTTTTGATGAAATCTACGATTTTGCGGGAAAGTTGAGAACCGTAAACATTGCAAAGGGCAATTTCAGATTTGCACCTTTGATGTACATTGAATCAGCTTTGAAAAATATTGATGAAATGCCACAGAGCAATTTTGATGAGATTGTAGAAAAGTATGTCGAAATGAACATTGCGCACCCATTCAGAGAGGGCAACGGTCGCAGTACACGAATCTGGCTTGACCATATGTTGAAAACGGAAATCGGCAAGGTTATCGACTGGAGCAAGGTTGACAAGGAAGATTATCTGCTTGCAATGGAGCGCAGTCCCATACGGGACATCGAGATAAAATATGTTTTGAAAAACGCATTGACCGATGAAATTGACAGCCGTGAGGTGTACATGAAAGGCATTGACCACAGCTATTATTATGAGGGCTACACAGCGTTTAAAGCGGACGAACTTTTGTAAATTCAAAATTGAAAATTGACGGCGAGCCGCCGTTCTCAGTCCGAGAAGATAGTTTTGATAGGGGCAAGAGTAAAATGCCCGAATGAAAATGTTTATTGAAAATTGTGCAGACAATAACAATGCTACGCTCGGGCATAATTGGTTTTTAAACATTGCAAACTATCTACACGAACGAAAAAATATGAACATAAAAATAATGGACAGCAGAAATAAAATCTGCTGTCCGATTTGTTTTTTATACATATATAGTTATTTTCTTTTTCTTATAAACCAATATATCAAACCAAGTGCAACGAGGAAACCGCCGAGGATGCAACGGAAGATGATATTAAGCGTACCCTCAAACATTGGGTAGCCTGCAAAGGTTCGCAGTCCGTACCATACGGTCATGAAGATAAAAAACACAGCCATTAAAACTGCAAGCAAGCCCTGATGTTCGTGGCGATATTTGATTCCTACGATAATCATTAATATTGCAAGAGCCGCCCAAAGCCATACATACATATTCTGAAGAAATTCGCCCATGAAATTCACCCTTAAACATTACTGATAAGTAGATTATAGAGTATCCTCGGCACAATGTCAAACCGTGTTATGTGAAGATTTTCTGAAAACGAAAAATTTTTTCAAAAACGCTTGACTTTTACTGACTTTGGTATTATATTATGAGTATAGCAATTAGCACTCACCTATCGAGAGTGCTAAAACAGCAAAAACCGACACGAAATGAGGTGAACGGTATGGAGCTGGCTGAAAGAAAAAAGAAAATATTATCGGCAGTAATCGAAAGCTATATCAACACAGGCGAGCCGATTGGTTCAAAAGCGTTGATTGACGAAACGGGACTTGAGGTTTCATCGGCAACGGTGCGAAATGACCTTGCAGACCTTACAAATAAAGGCTACTTGGTTCAGCCGCACACCTCGGCAGGACGAATTCCAACGCTGCAGGGCTACAGATACTACATCGACAATCTGATGAAAATTACCCCCGTAACCCAAGGCGGACGGGAATATGTTGAATCCGAGCTTTACAAAAGCGCAGATTCCCCCGAGAGTATTCTCAAAGAGGCAAGCGGTGTTATTTCAAGGCTGACAGGCTGCACGGCGGTAACAACAACACCTTCGGGTGAGGAAAGCAGAATCCACAGAATAAGATTTGTTCAGACGGGTTCGCACACGGCAATGGCTGTTGTGATTGCCTCAAACGGAATCATAAAAACAAAGCTGTTTCGTTGCGATTTCCTTTTGAATCCCGAACTTTTGACCGTGTTTGACAAGGCGTTTAACGAAATCTTTTCGGGAATGAAGCTTTCATCGGTCAACCGACCGTTCATACAGACAGCGGCGGCAAGGCTCGGTGAACTTTCAATGTTTACCCCGGGAGTGCTTGTGGCAATTATGGAGGCTTGTGAAACGGCAAAGGAAGTCAGCGTTTATCTCAGCGGTGTGACAAAGCCGTTGTTTATGTCCGATGTCAATTTTCTTAACGCACGAAATGTTATGGAGTTTTTGAACAACAGACACGACCTTGCGGAAATGCTTGAAAATCTTCCGCTTGACACCTCCGTCAGCATAGGCGGCGAAAACAGCAGAACAGAGCTTGCAGGGAGTGCGGTAATCTCCACACGATACCGACTTGACGGCAATCCGTCAGGTGTGCTTGCGGTGATAGCACCCGTGAGAACGGACTACGCAAGAGCAATTTCAATTCTTGAATGTGTGTCCGAAAGCGTTAGCACTCTTATTGATGAGCTGATAGAAATATGATAAATAAAAATCCTTGAAGGAGGATAAAGATGACTAAGAAAAAATCCGAGAAAACCGAAGAAAAAAAGGTTTCCGAAGAAACAGTCGCAGAAGAAACTGAGACTGAAAATACCGAAGAGCCTGCAAAGGATGAAAATGCGGATAAAATCAAGGCTCTTGAAGATGAGCTTTCGGCACAGAAGGATAAGTATATGCGACTTGCCGCCGAGTACGACAATTACCGTAAAAGAACGGCAAACGAAAAGCTTTCAATCTATGACGATGCAACTTCAAAGGCTTGTATCGAGCTTCTTCCCGTTGCAGACAGCGTAACGCTTGCTCTTGCAAATCTGAAAGATGCCGATCCCGATATCATCAAGGGTATTGAGCTTATTTCAAATCAGCTTGCAAAGAGCTTTGAAAAGCTAAAGATTGAGTCCTACGGCAAAGCAGGCGATGCATTTGATCCGAATCTGCACAATGCGGTTTCAAAAATTGAGGACGAAAACCTCGGTGCCGACACAATCGCAGCCGTTTATCAGACGGGTTACAAAATCGGCGACAAGATTATCCGTCACGCAATGGTACAGGTTGCCAACTGTGACTGATTTCATATATAAATATTCAGCAGAAAACACACAAACAAAAACAATTAAAAATTCAATTGGAGGAATTTATCATGGCTAAGACAATAGGTATAGATTTAGGTACAACAAACTCATGCGTAGCAGTTATCGAAGGCGGCGAGCCTGTAGTTATCGCTAACGCAGAAGGCGCAAGAACAACTCCGTCTGTTGTTGCTTTTTCAAAAGACGGTGAAAGAATGGTTGGTCAGGTTGCTAAGCGTCAGGCTATCACAAACCCTGACAGAACAGTTGCATCAATCAAGAGAGAAATGGGTACTGCTCACAAGGTAACAATTGACGGCAAGAGCTACACTCCGCAGGAGATTTCAGCAATGATTCTTCAGAAGCTTAAGTCAGATGCAGAGGCTTACCTCGGTGAAACAGTTACACAGGCAGTTATCACAGTTCCTGCATACTTCACAGACGCACAGCGTCAGGCTACAAAGGATGCCGGTAAGATTGCAGGTCTTGATGTTAAGAGAATCATCAACGAGCCTACAGCAGCCGCTCTTTCATACGGTGTAGATAAGGAAAAAGACCAGAAGGTTATGGTATATGACCTCGGCGGCGGTACATTCGATGTATCTATCATCGAAATGGGCGACGGTGTTCAGGAAGTTCTTGCAACAGCAGGTAACAACCGTCTCGGCGGTGATGACTTCGATAAGAGAATCATCGACTGGATGGTTGCATCATTCAAGACAGAAACAGGCATTGACCTTTCACAGGATAAGGTTGCGATGCAGAGATTAAAAGAGGCTGCCGAGAAGTCAAAGATTGAACTTTCAGGTGTTACAACCTCTAACATCAACCTCCCGTTTATCACAGCAGACCAGACAGGTCCTAAGCACCTTGACCTTACTCTTACAAGAGCAAAGTTTGACGAACTCACATCAGACCTCGTAGAAGCTACAATGGGTCCTGTAAGATCGGCTCTTCAGGATTCAGGTCTTCAGATCAGTCAGATTGACAAGGTTCTTATGGTTGGCGGTTCTTCCAGAATCCCTGCTGTTCAGGACGCAGTTAAGAAGCTTATCGGCAAAGAGCCGTTCAAGGGCATCAACCCTGATGAATGTGTTGCTATCGGCGCAGCTATTCAGGCAGGCGTACTCGGCGGCGAAGTTGAAGGACTTCTCCTCCTCGATGTAACTCCGCTTTCACTTGGTGTTGAAACAATGGGCGGTGTTATGACAAAGATTATCGACAGAAACACAACAATCCCAACAAAGAAGAGTCAGATTTTCTCAACTGCCGCTGATAATCAGACACAGGTTGAAATCAATGTTCTTCAGGGTGAGCGTGAATTTGCCCGTGACAACAAGCAGCTCGGTCTTTTCGCTCTCACAGGCATTGCTCCTGCAATGCGTGGTATTCCGCAGATTGAAGTAACATTTGATATTGATGCCAACGGTATCGTTAATGTATCTGCAAAAGACCTCGGTACAGGCAAAGAGCAGAAGATTACAATCAGTAACTCAACTTCAATGAGCAAGGAAGATATCGACAAGGCTGTTAAGGAAGCTGAACAGTTTGCCGCAGAGGACAAAAAGCGCCGTGAGGCAGTTGACGCTAAGAACGAGGCTGAAAACATTGTTTATCAGGCAGAAAAGCTCGTCAGCGAAAGCGGTGACAAGATTCCCGAGAATGACAAGAACGCAATCAACACAAAGGTTGCAGCTCTTAAAGAGGCTATCTCAAAGGACGATGCCGCACTCATCGGCACAGCTAAGGAAGACCTCCAGAAGACTCTTAACGATGCTGCCGCTAAGCTTTATCAGCAGGCTGCTCCGCAGGGCGGTGCTCCCGATATGAACGGTGCTCAGCCAAACGGCGGTAATCCTACAGGCAACAACGGCGGAGATCCTAATGTATATGACGCTGATTTCACCGATGTTGACGATAACAAGTAATTTATGTTAGAATAACATATAGTCAAAGGAGCTGTTATATGGCGGCTCCTTTTGGCTGTATAAGACGATAACCGGCTTGCAATATTGCGTGATTTCGGTATTTTGACAAAGGTGAGAGTAATATGGCAGACAAAAGAGACTACTACGAGGTGCTTGGCGTTCAAAAGGGCGCAAGCGACGATGAAATAAAAAAGGCATACAGAGCCTGTGCCAAAAAATATCACCCGGATTTGCATCCCGGCGATAAAGAATGCGAGGAAAAATTCAAGGAAGTAAACGAGGCTTATGAGGTTCTTTCCGACTCCGATAAAAAGGCTCGTTACGACCAGTTCGGCCATGCAGGTGTTGATTCCAACTACGGTGCAGGTGCAGGCGGAGCAGAAAGTCCGTTCGGTCAGGGTATTGATATTGACGATATCTTCTCAAGCTTTTTCGGCGGATTCGGCGGCAGACGCTCCAACAATGCAAACGCTCCTATGCGTGGCAGTGATATTGAAACTACGGTTTACATTTCATTTGAAGAGGCGGCAAAGGGCTGCAAGCAGACAATCAACTATTCATGTGTAACAACCTGTGACGACTGTCACGGAACAGGCGCTCAGCCAGGCACAAGCCCCAAGACCTGTTCGTCATGCGGTGGTTCGGGCAGGGTAACAATCAACCAGAGAACGCCTTTCGGTGTTGTCCAGACTCAGCGTACCTGTGATGCCTGTCACGGCAGAGGCAAGATTGTTGACAATCCTTGTAAAAAGTGCGGCGGTTCGGGCAAACAGCGCAAGAACAAGACTGTTGATGTAACGATTCCGGCAGGTATCAAGGATCAGCAGATTCTTAATGTAAGCGGCAGAGGTAACTCAGGTACAAACGGCGGTCCTGCAGGCGACCTTCATGTTTATGTAAATGTTCGTCCGCATCCTGTTTTTGAACGCAGAGGTGACGATGTGTGGTGCGAAGTTCCGATAACCTTTACACAGGCGGCTCTCGGAGCAGATGTTGTCGTTCCTACTCTTGACGGCAAGGTTTCCTACACGGTTCGTGAGGGTACACAGCCGGGGGATGTTTTCAGACTCAAGGGCAAGGGTATTCAGCGACTCGGCGGCAGAGGCAGAGGCGACCAGTATGTAAGAGTTACCGTTGAAGTTCCGAAGAATCTTAACGGCAAGCAGAAAGAGCTTATCAAACAGCTTGACGGCGCAACAGGCGACAAAAACTACGCAAAACGCAGAAACTTCTTTGATAAAATCAAAAAGATGTTCAACGAGTAACACAGAATAAATAAGATTTGTGGGGCATTTGTCCCCACAAATCTTTTATACGGCGTGTCGCCGTTCCCAATTCGAGCAGATAATTTGTTGTGCAAAAAACATATTATGCCCGAGCGTGCAATTGTGATTGTCTGAACAATTTATCCGCCACTACATTACAAACAAAAATATCGGCATAAAATGCCCGTGAATCAGAGGTTAAAATGGAATCCTGGACAGAAATAAAAATATCCGTTGACGCAAAGGATATTGACAGAGCAAGTGATATTGCAAATGTCGTAGTTCCCTACGGCATCTATATTGAAGATTACACAAACCTTGAGCAAGAGGTTGAGGACATTGCCCATATTGACCTTATTGACGAGGATTTGCTTGCAAAGGACAGAAACAAGGCTTTTGTTCACATTTATCTTGAACCCGATGTTTCGCCGTCAGAGGCGGTTGCATTCCTTTCGGAACGCTACAATGCGGAGGGTATAAAGCATTCAATTGAACTTCTTGACTGCCTTGAAGAGGATTGGAGAAACAACTGGAAGAAATATTTCAACCCGATTGAAGTCGGTGAAAAACTACTTATCCGTCCGAGCTGGCGAGATGATTACGATGCCGGCAACCGCAAAGTTCTCAACATTGATCCGGGCCTTGCGTTCGGCACGGGCGGTCATGAAACCACAAGGCTTTGCCTTGAAATGTGCGAAAAGTACCTTAAAGAGGGCGATTCTGTTCTTGATGTGGGTTGCGGCAGCGGTATTCTCGGTATTGCAACTTTGCTTTTGGGTGCAGACCGTGCCGTCGGTGTTGACATTGACGAAACTGCGGTGAGAACTGCGGCTGAAAACGCAGAAATTAACGGCGTTGCTGACCGCTTTACAGCTATCTGCGGCAGCTTTACCGACAAGGTTGAGGGCAAGTATGACATTGTTCTTGCCAATATTGTTGCCGATGCGATTATGTTTCTCTCAAAAGGCATTAAGGACTTTATGAAGGACGATGCCGTTTACATTATGAGCGGTATCATCGACACTCGTGCCGAAGAAGTCAAGGCATCCGTAAGTCAGTATTTTGACATCATCGAAGAACATCTTGACAACGGATGGGCTTGTTTTGCCGCACGGCGTGCCGCCGTTCCCCGTTTGTGAAGATAGTTTGATTAGGGTTAGTGTTAAGACCTTCCGAGTGGAACTTTTTTAAATTGAAAATGGAAAATTGAAAATTGAAAATTATGGTCGGGCAGCAGGTTTGCATAATGCAAAACATTGTTTCCCGACCGTTTTCTTTATATGGCAGTTATTGTTTATTAGAACACGGTTCTCCCCTACAAAAACAAAACAGCTTTCCGAACTCAAAATCGGAAAGCTGTTTTTAATTTGTATTAACTTTTTACTTGATTATCTCATATGACAAATTGTTTTCTTTTGCATATGCTTCGGCGACTGAACCTTTTTTGCAATACATTTTAAAGCCCTTGAGCGGGACACTGTCATAATTGTCAGCAACATCCATACCAAGACCGCAATTATCCATTTCCTTTACGGAATCGGGAACCGTAACACTTTTAAGGTTCGTCATAGATGTGAACGCATCGCTTTCAAGAACCTTTACACCGTCGGCAATTTCAAGCTCGTATATATTGTCATTGAAGCTGAATGCAAACGAATCCACAACCTTAACTGTTTTCGGGATAACCACTTTAACCTTAAAAGCAAGATATTGCGAACGCTTATTTACTAAGTTCTTTTTCGATTATTTCTGCCGCTTCATCAAGATAGTTTCCTTCAAAAAATTCAATCTTTCCCTCGTCAACACATTTTGCAAGTTCGGGATCAATCGGAAGCTTTGCAAGCACCTGTGTGTCATATTCCTTTGCAACTTCCTCAATGCGGCTGTCGCCGAAGATGCTGTGTTTCTTTCCGCAATCGGGACACATGAACCAGCTCATATTTTCAACAAGACCTAAAATCGGCACATTCATCATCCTTGCCATTTTAACGGCCTTTTGAACTATCATTGAAACCAGCTCCTGCGGTGACGCAACAATAACAATGCCGTCAATCGGCAGGCTCTGAAATACCGTAAGCGGAACATCGCCTGTTCCGGGAGGCATATCAACAAACATATAGTCAACATTTTCCCAGATTACATCTTTCCAAAACTGCTTTACCGTGCCTGTGATAATCGGCGAACGCCACACCACAGGATCGGTTTCATGTTCAAGAAGAAGGTTTACGGAAATCATCTTGATTCCCGTTTCGGTAACAACGGGGAAAATTCCCTCATCGTTGCCTCTGCATCTCTCATGTACTCCGAATGCCTTTGGAATTGACGGACCTGTGATATCTGCGTCAAGAACAGCCGTGCTTTTACCGAGTCTGTTAAATGTTACTGCGAGCATTGAGGTTACAAGACTCTTGCCTACTCCGCCCTTGCCCGACACAATGCCGATTACCTTTTTTACACTGCTGTATTTATTAAGTTCTTCGTGCAAATTCTGTTCCTTGCTTTTGCAATCCGAAGAACAGCTTGAACAATCGTGGGTGCAACCCATTTAAAACATCTCCAATTTCATAAATTCATTTTATCAAAAGAAAACAATCAGTTTTCTTCAACATACGGTTCATCGCCACCGCTCTCGTTTGACTGTGTCGGCTGAGTGTCATCCGAAGTCTGTGACGATTCGGTAACACTGATATCACTGCTCTGCTGCGGCTCTGTTTCAGGCTGATACTCTGTCTGCGGTTCAGTTTGAACTGGCGCTTCTGTTTCAGGCTGATATTCAGTCGGCGGTTCATATGTCGGTTCTTCCGTGTAAACGGGAACATAGTTGTCATCGCCGTATTCCGTTGTAGGCTGTACCGTTGTCACCTGTTCCGTTGACGGTGCTGTGGAAGCCTTGTTATCATTTTTCTGTGAACTGCATTGTGTGAATGCAAAAACAACGGCAACAATAAGGCAGATTACCGCCGCAATTGTTAAGATAACCGCCACATTACGGCTTGTTCTCTTTTTCTTTTTAACAACCTTTTTACGCTTTGGGTGTATCGTTGATTTTGTGTAGTAGTTACCAATATCGTCAGATGAAAGGTCATACTGAAAATCCTTTGTAGCCTTTGACACCTGCTCTCCTGTCTGAGAATCAAAATTATCGCCATAGTCGGGAGTCTGTGTGCGGTCATCTCTTTCCGACGGCATTTTTACGGGAGTTTCCATATCGTCCTCAAAGTCGATTTCCGGCATCTGAACGGCATCCTCGTCATAATCGCCGACAAATTTTACATCATTGTCAAAGTTATCGCCGTAATCATCCTGAATATCGGAAGATCTTTCAGGGGCGTTGTTTCTTCTTGCAGGAAACGCAACCTCGTCATCAAAGTTGTCAGGCTCATAATCCTTGTTTCTATTATATTTATTGTTATCGTCCATTATGTAATTCTCCTTTGAAAGAAAAATTTTGAAACAGAAAAATACGGTGCATTTATTCTGCACACCCCGTACCAAAATAATAAATCAGCCGTGACAATTTGTCAACTGAATATTAGCACTGTTAAGTTTAAAAGCATAACTTTTGCCATATACAAAAAGTACCCGCACAAGCCGTGCAGGTACTCGTCGATTTAAGAAAAATCAGCAGTGAATCAAGCGTCTTCACCGTTATCGGTTTCGTCTGTTGATTCGCTTTCATCCTCGGAAAGTTCCTCTGTTTCAACCTCTTCGGATTCTTCAAATGCAGTATCTTCTGCGTTTTCGTCATCTGCAAGATCAGCCTCAATGCCTCCATGAACAGGGTGGTTGCTTGTTTCTTCTTCAACAGCCTCATCATCGGCAACTTCAAAACCGCTGAGGAATGAGTAAGGAACTCCGTAACCGAGTGCGATACTTGCAAGCGTTACAATAACGCTTAATCCCGAGCCGTTTGCATTTGAAAATACATCATAAAGCGGAAGTCCCGGAGCAAGGGAAGCAACGATTATGTAGAGTGACGGGAGCACCATTACAATAAGTGTAACGAGCGAAAAACGCTTTACCGCCTTGCCGTCACCGACACGGGTTGCATAGAACATCAAAAGACCGAACACAGCATACACAAGAATCGGAATGATTGAACCGAGTGGCTGTGAAAGGGCTGATGCGTACTGTGAGAAGAAGTGTGCGCAAACGATAAATGCGATGATCAGAAATGCAGAGAAAAACAGATTGATTGTATCTCTTTTAGTAGGTTTTTTCATAATATGTCCTCCGTACATACGATATTGGTTTAAGTTTAACATTGAAATGTGACAGTTTTGTGAACAAACAATGATATGTACATTAGAATAATGTAAACAAGGCGTAAAAAACGCAACCGCCTTTTGTTTGACAAAATCTGTAAGGGAGTTTATCATAAATCATAAAGGGATTATGCAACTGATTTTTACATAAAGTGTAAAATCAGGTTGGTAGAAATTGCGTTACATATGAAATATACTTAACTCAGGAGGTATGAAAAGTATGATTGGTATGAATTTGAAGTATCTTCGGAAAAAGTACGGATATTCACAGGAGGACCTTGCGGAGAAGCTTGAGGTTTCAAGACAGTCTGTTGCAAAATGGGAAAATGAAGAATCTATTCCCGATGTCGAAAAATGCGTGACGATGGCGCAGATTTTTGAAACTACGGTAGAAATGCTTCTTGTGTGTCCTTTTTACGAGGAAGAATCTGACGCACTTACTCCCGACGGTGACGGAAAGTACATTTTCGGCATTGTTAAGGTCAGCGAAAGAGGACAGATTACACTCCCTAAACACGCCAGAAAGGTGTTCGGAATTGAGGCAGGCGACAGACTTCTGGTTCTCGGTGACGAGAAAAAAGGTATGGCACTTGCAAAAATAAAAAATCCCTTTGATAAGTTAATGAAGTAAAATTTGACTTGAATCCCTTTTATCCTGAATTGAGGAGAAAATATGTACGCAATAAAAACAGAAAAACTTACAAAAAAATATAAGGAAAAAACGGCTGTTTCCGACCTTGACCTTAAAATCAACGAGGGCGAAATGTACGGTTTGCTCGGAGTCAACGGTGCAGGAAAAACAACAACAATGAAAATGCTCACAACGCTTATTATGCCGACATCGGGTGAGGCAGAGCTTCTCGGTCACAGCATAAAAACCGACAGAGCAGCGGTAAAACAGATTATCGGAATTTCACCGCAGGAAAGTGCGGCGGCAATGAACCTTACCGCAAGAGAAAATCTTGAACTCATGGCAGAGGTTTACGGCTTTTCAAAGAAAGTTGCAAAAGCCAAAGCAAGCGAGCTTATCGAACGCTTTTCCATGCGGGAATTTGAAAATCGCAAGGCTAAAAGGCTGTCGGGCGGTGAGGTCAGAAGACTGAGCATTGCAATGGCACTTATCTCAGAGCCGAAAATACTTTTTCTTGACGAACCCACGCTCGGGCTTGATGTAATTGCAAGACACAGCCTTTGGGTTGAGATTGAAAAGCTCAAGGGTAAAATCACCGTTATTCTCACAACGCACTATCTCGAAGAGGCTGTTGCACTCTGCGACAGAATCGGTATTATGGCTCACGGCAAATTTGTGGCTGAGGGTACTTCCGCTGACATTCTGTTTCGGACTCGGATTTCCCGTTGTACTTCTTCTTTTGTTGTCGGCAATCAATACGGCAATCCCCGAACAGGCTCAGATGACAATGTTCAACATCGACAAGCTGACGCCCGGTATTACGGTTTTCGGAATGAGCTTTATCTCCCTGTTCTCGTCAATGCTCATTGCAAAGGACAGAACAACAAGCTTTATGATGAGATTGTTCACATCTCCGCTCAAAGCACACGAGTTTATTATCGGATACACACTTCCGCTTTTGCCAATGGCAATTTTGCAGAGTGCCGTATGCGTTGTTGTTGCGTTCTTCCTCGGACTTGAGGTCAGCGTGAACATTTTGCTTATGCTTGCGGTAAACATTCCGATTGCAATTGTGTTTATCTCGCTCGGACTTCTGCTCGGCACACTTTTGAATGAAAAGGCTGTCGGCGGAATCTGCGGTGCATTGCTCACAAACCTTTCGGCATGGTTTTCAAACATTTGGTTCGATACTGCAATGGTTGGCGGTTGGTTCAAAAACCTTGCAAACGCACTTCCGTTTGCCCATGCCGTGAACGCCGCAAGGGATGCAATTTCGGGCAACTATTCGGACATTATGCCCGAACTTATCCCCGTCTGCGGATATGCGGTTGTGTTGCTTGTTCTGGCTGTGGTCGTCTTTTCCGTTATGATGAAAAGGAATAAATAATTGATGAATCCAAACGGTAAAGCCTTGTTAAAAGAAAACAAAAGATATTATCTTCTCGACTCTCTGCGTGGAATTTCAACCGTCAGTATGGTTGCGTTTCACTTATGCTACGATATTTTTATGATGTACGGACTTAACACAAGCTGGTACTTTTATCCCATGACTGCGGTCTGGGAACGCAGTATCTGCGTAATGTTTATACTGCTTTCGGGAATGTGCCTTAACTTTTCGGGAAACGGCATAAAAAGAGGTGTTCTTTTAAATCTTGCGGGCTTTGCCGTTACCTGCGTTACCGTGATAGCCGAACCGAATCAGGCGGTATGGTTCGGTGTACTGAATCTGATAGGCTGTTCAATGATGATTGTTTCCGTTCTGTCGGATAACCTCAAAAAAATAAGCCCCCTGTCGGGAGCGTTGATTTCACTTTTGTTGTATGCGGTTTCGTATGATTTGCAAAAAGGCTGTGTCGGATTTTTCGGGCTGGATATCGTAAAATTGCCCGATTTTCTCTATTTGTGCAAGTACCTTGCATTTCTGGGATTCCCCTCGTCCGACTTTGTGTCGGCAGACTATTTCCCGATTATTCCGTGGATTTTCCTCTTTACGGCAGGCTTTTATCTTTGGAATTTCATCGCACAAAAAAATCTTGCAAAATATTTTGAATTCAAAATTCCGCTGTTTGACAAAATCGGCAAATACAGCCTGTGGATTTATCTTGCCCACCAGCCTGTTATTATGGGTGTTTTGATGTTGATAATGTGACTTTGCCGATTGAAAGTTATAAACAAAAAAATAATGTCGGAGGTGTACCGCCGACATTATTTTTTATTTTAAATTATTTCCGATTGTGCTGCTAAGCCTTCGGATGCTGCAAAGGATTCTTCTCTGTCAAACACACCGCAGAGCCACATATATGAAGCTGTTGAAAGGGCAATGCTTACAAAGCCGAACCAGATGCTGTTCACACCGATAAAAACGCTCGGAACGCAGGCAAGGACAACACCTATATGATAGCTTGCAAGCGTAAGCCAATAGAATTTAGCCTTTTTCTTCATATCCTTGTCCTTGTCAATAATACCCGTGAATGTTGAAACCGTTGCAACACGAAGGTTGTTTGTCGAGAAAATCGGAGATGTAACATAACTTCCGGCTGTTCTGAATGAATTCCACAAAACAGGAGTTACGAACAGAATCGGCAGAATTGCAAGGTAGTTGTTTGAAATATTCGGAAAAGTTCCGATAATCAGAAGAGCAACCGCACTTGCAATAAGGCTGACGGTTTTGGTTTCAAGTTTAATAAAACGGTCGGAAATTACAAAGAAAACATTGCCGAGAATATATGTAAGGAGAGCGATGACGATAAACACAACGCCCTCAAAATCACCCGTAAAAATTTTGCTGACAAGGTGAATCATATTTGCTGTCTGTGCGTTACCGAACACATCACAGTGATTATAAATTGCATATCCGCCCATAAATCCGCCCAGAGAGCTGACTGCAAAATGCAGAATATGCTGTTTTTGTTCTCTTGTCATTTTAAAGACTTCCTTTTTCGCCATAAAACGTGTAATTGCTTAACATAATTATACACCTGCAATTCTGATTTTGCTATTATCCCCCAATGGAATTATACTCCGTTTTGCAATAAAAATTAAGTCACATTGCACAAAACAGCTGTCTTGCTGTTGTACAATGTGACTTTTTTGCTTTTTATGAAGTTTTAAAGAATCAAACTGTCATCAAACTTTTTCAGGCATTTCATCTGCCATACATTCAACAAGAACAGCTTTCTGAGCGTGAAGACGGTTTTCTGCCTCCTCAAAGATTTCATTTGCGTGTTCTTCAAATACATCTGCAGTAATCTCTTCGCCACGGTGTGCAGGGAGACAATGGAGAACCATACAATCCTTGTTTGTAACAGCCATAAGCTCCTTGTTAACCTGATAGCCTGCGAATGCTGCTTCACGGATTTTCTTTTCTTCTTCCTGTCCCATTGATGCCCATACATCTGTATAAACAACATCGGCATTCTTAGCGGCCTCAAGCGGATCTGTTACGATTTCAAACTTGCCGTTACCGTACTTTTCACCGAACTCGATAATATGCTTAGGCGGCATATAATCCTTTGGACAGGCGGCAGAGAAGCTCATGCCTGTGCTGAGTGCGCCGACGATGAGCGAGTTCATCATGTTGTTGCCGTCACCGATAAAGCACATCTTGAGTCCTTCAAGCTTGCCCTTGAATTCACGAATTGTCATAAGGTCTGCGAGAACCTGACATGGATGACAATAGTCTGTAAGACCGTTGATAATCGGGATTGAACCGTACTCTGCAAGAGCCTCAACTTCTTTCTGCTCAAAGGTACGAATCATAATACCGTCAAGAAAACGGGAAAGAACACGGGCTGTGTCCTCAACAGGCTCGCCTCTGCCAATCTGAAGGTCATTTGATGAGAGGAAAAGCGGATAACCGCCGAGCTGTGTCATACCAACCTCAAATGAAACACGGGTACGGGTGCTTGACTTTTCAAAAATCATACCAAGAGACTTGCCCTTGAGAATTTTATGCTCAATGCCGTGTTTCTGCTCATATTTAAGCTGATCGGCAAGGTTAAGTGTGTTGATAATTTCTTCTGTTGACCAATCCTCAAGTTTAAGTAAGTGTTTCATTAGTTGTTCTCCTTTATTGTTTTTTTGAGTATATTAATCGCCTCGTCAATTTCATTGTAATCAATAACAAGCGGTGGGAGCATACGGAGCAAATCTTTTGCCGTGATAATAAGCAAGCCGTTTTCAACGCATTTGATTGCAATGTCGTGTGCATCGCCCTTTTCAAGCTCAATACCAATCATAAGTCCCATTCTGCGAACGCTCTTTACGCCGTCGATTTTTGTGAGCTTGTCCTCAAAATACTGACCTTTTTTCTCAACCTCGGCAAGAAATTCGTCATTTGCAACTGTGTCAAGAACATAGTTTGCACCTGCACAAACAACAGGGTTTGCGCCGAATGTTGTGCCGTGAGTTGACGGTGACATAACATCCTTGAGCTTTTCACCGCACATACAAACACCGATAGGAAGTCCGCCGCCGAGTCCCTTTGCAACCGTCATAAGGTCGGGGAGGATACCGTAATTCTGATGAGCAAACAGCTTGCCTGTTCTGCCTACGCCTGTCTGAACCTCATCGACAATAACGAGAATATCGTTGTCGTTGCAATACTTAACAAGTTCTTTTACATATTCGGGATCGAGGATATTTACACCGCCCTCGCCCTGAATGAGTTCAAGCATTACTGCGCAGGTTTTGTCTGAAACAACTGCTTTCAGAGCGTCCATATCGTCTGCGTCTGCATACTTAAAGCCCTCTGTAAACGGGAAGAAATAGTTATGAAAAACATCCTGACCTGTTGCGGCAAGAGTTGTAACAGTTCTGCCATGAAAGGAATTGTTAAGCGTTACGATTTCATTTCTGCCCTCGCCGTACTTGTCAAAGCTGTACTTACGAGCAATTTTGATTGCGCATTCGTTAGCCTCTGCACCGCTGTTGCCAAAGCAGACCTTTGAAAGACCTGTAAGTGTGCAAAGCTTTTCAGCAAGGTCACTTGCCTGTGAACAGTAAAAATAGTTTGACATATGCTGAATTGTGCCTGCCTGCTTTGAAACAGCCTCAACCCAACCGTCATTGCAATAGCCAAGGCTGTTTACACCGATACCCGATGAAACATCAATGTACTTTTTGCCGTTTTCGTCATATGCGGTAACGCCTTTTGCACTTTTGAGAGCAACATCGTAGCGACCGTATGTGTGCATAATATATTTTAAATCTTTCTCTTTTGAAGTCAAGTTAGCCACACCCTTTCATATTTTATCGTTGCTGAAGGAGTAAACAAAAACATCCTCACGCTTCTCAAAGCCGAAATCACGCCAGAAGCTTTGACCTGTTTCGTTGTTCTGATAACAGAAAATGTGAGTTTTGTCGATGCCTTGTTCACGAATTTTTTGGATAGCGGTCTGTGCAAGAGCGTGACCGATTTTCTTTCGTCTGAATTCGGGCAGAACAGCCATATGGTGGATAAATCCCCGTCTGCCGTCATGACCTGCAAGCACGGTTCCGACAATTTTTCCGTCAACTACGGCAACCTGACTCATACCGGCGTTGTGCTTGAGATAACGCTCCATCTGATCTTTTTCATCAGCCTTAGAGAGCGCACGCTTTGTGGTAATCTGCCACATCTCATAGACCTCGTCATAGTCGTCAATTGTCATTTCTCGTATAATCATTGCACCCTCCAAAATCTAATCTGTAGGGGCGGATATCATCCGCCCGCGGGAGCACACGGTTCGCCCCTACAAACAATACACTGCTTTTATCAAATAAAAATTTTAAGTTAAACAGAAAGTTTTATTTAGCGAGCGACCAATGACCGCCTCTACTGTTTTTTTCAAATCAGCAAAACAGCAATGCTAATCAATAAAACATTGTACCGATGCCTTCATCGCTGAAAAGCTCGAGCAGAATTGAATGTTCGATTCTACCGTCAATGATATGGGCACGGTTTACACCGCTGCGGACTGCCTCGACACAGCAATCAATCTTGGGAATCATACCGCCGCTGATGATGCCGTCACGCTTGAGCATAGGAACTTCGCTGACATTGACAACTGGGATGAGTGAATCCTCATCGTGAACATCACGGAGAAGTCCTCTGATATCTGTCATAAGAATGAGCTTTTTTGCGCCGATTTTAGCGGCAATCTGCGATGCCGCAATGTCTGCGTTAATATTGTATACATTGCCGTCATAACCGCCTGCAACTGTTGAAACAATCGGAATATAACCGCTTGCAAGAGCGTTGTTGAGCGGTTCGGGGTTAACCTCCTTAATCTCGCCCACATAGCCGAGGTCTGCGCCTGTAACAAGCTTTTCAGCCATGAGCATTCTGCCGTCAAGACCGCAAAGTCCCATAGCCTTACCACCGTGACTGCCGAGAAGCTGAACAAGGCTCTTGTTGACCTTGCCTGCAAGCACCATCTGAACAATGTCGATAGTTTCCTTGTCGGTCACTCTCATACCGTTGATAAACTTGCTTTCCTTGCCAACGGCTTTGAGCATTGCATTGATTTCGGGTCCGCCGCCGTGAACAAGCACAACATTGACTCCGACAAGCTGCATAAGAACGAGGTCGCTCATAACTGCCGCTTTAAGTTCTTCGTTTATCATAGCGTTTCCGCCGTATTTTACAACAATTGTTTCGCCCGAATATTTCTTGATATAGGGCATTGCCTGTATAAGTACCTTGGCTCTCTTTGAAACATCCATTTTCTTCAATCCTTTATGTAGTTGATTTCCGCTCACACAATCAAATCGCATATTATGTGCGGTAGTCACCGTTGATTTTTACATAATCATAGGTAAGGTCGCAACCGTAAGCCTCGGCAGATGCATTGCCGTCACCTAATTTCACGAGAATTTCAATTTCATCCTCAAGTAAAATTTCCTTAGCCTTGTCCTCATCAAACACAAGACCGTTGCCGTTCTTGCAAACAGGGATTTCACCCTTTGCGGATTTATATGAAACATCAATCCTTTTAACATCCGTTTCGGCACCGCTGTAGCCGATTGCACAGAGGATTCTTCCGCAGTTTGCGTCAGCCCCGAACATTGCCGCCTTTACAAGACTTGAACAGATGATGCTCTTTGAAATAATCTTTGCGCTCTTATCGTCTTTTGCACCGTCAACCTTGCAGATAAGGAGCTTTGTTGCACCTTCACCGTCTTTTGCAAGCTTTTTTGCAACCTTTTTGAATGCATCGGTAAGAACGGCTGTAAAGGTTTTGTAATCATCGTTCTTTTCTGTGATTTCCTTGTTGCCTGCATAACCCGATGCCATAATTGCAAGGGTATCGTTCGTTGAGGTATCGCCGTCAACGCTTACCATATTATAGCTGACATCAGCGGCTTCGATAAGTGCGGATTTGAGCATTTCGGAAGAAATTGCCGCATCGGTTGTTACAAAGGAAAGAGTTGTACCCATGTTAATATGAATCATACCGCTGCCCTTAGCAATACCGCCGATTGTAACCTTTTTGCCGTCAAGAACCGTTTCGACAGCCCACTGCTTTTTCACGGTGTCGGTTGTCATAATTGCCTCTGCGGCAGAGATTCCGCCGTCCTTTGAAAGCGTGCCTTTGAGCTTTTCAATTCCGCTTGCAATGGGTTCAATCGGGAGAGGCTGACCGATAACACCTGTTGATGCAACGATTACATCGTTTTCGTCAACACCGAGAGCGTCTGCGGCAAGACTGCACATTTTCTCAGCCTTTTCATAGCCGTCAGGGTTACAGGCATTTGCATTGCCTGAATTTACGACAACAGCCTGAGCCGTACCGTTTTCAAGGTGTTTTTTAGTAACATATATAGTGTCGGACTTTACAAGGTTCTTTGTAAAGATAGCCGCACTGTTGCAAACCTTGTCGCAGTAAATGAGCGCAAGGTCTTTTTTAGTTGTGTTAGATGCTTTGACTCCGGCACAAATTCCGTTGGCTGTAAAGCCCTTTGCGGAAGTGACCGAGCCGTTTTCAATATACTTGATTTCCATAGATATTCACCCTTAAAATGCAGGCGGAACGATTACCAAACCTGTTTTTTCGTCAAGTCCGAAAATAATGTTCATATTCTGAATAGCCTGACCTGCGGCACCCTTGACCATGTTGTCGATTGCGGCACAGGCAACGAGCTTGTTTGCTCTCTTATCGTGATGAATTGAAACATCACAGAAGTTAGAATATTTGATATTGTGAATGTCGGCACATTTGCCGTCATCAAGAAGTCTTACAAAAAATTCGTCCTTGTAAAAGTCCTCATAAGCCTTTCTGATTTGTTCAAAGGTTACACCGTCCTTGATGTCGGCATAAACAGTTGCGAGAATGCCACGGTTTACGGGGAGAAGGTGCGGAACGAAGGTGATAATAACCTTTTCGCCCGAAAGCTTTGAAAGAGTCTGCTCAATTTCTGGAGTGTGGCGGTGGCTTGCAACCTTATAGGCATGGAATCCCTCGTTGAGTTCCGGATAGTGGTTGCCCTGATTTGGCTTTCTGCCGGCACCCGTAACACCGCTTTTGCAGTCGCAAATGATGCCCTTTGTGCTGACAAGTCCGTTTACAATTGCAGGAGCAATTGCGAGCGGTGAACAGGTTGTGTAACAACCCGGATTCGCAACGAGCTTTTTGCCCTTGATTTTATCTCGGAAAAATTCAGGAAGTCCGTAAACTGCCTGTTCGTGAAGCTTTTTGTCGAGAAAAGTTCCGCCGTACCATTCGGTGTATTCTTCTTCGCTTTCAAGGCGGAAGTCAGCGCCGAGGTCAATAAATGCCTTGCCTGCATCAATGCACTTTGCGGCAAGCTCCTGTGAAAGGCCGTGTGGGAGAGCGGCAAAGATAACATCGCTCTTTTCAACAACAGCATCCTGATTTTCACAAACCATATCGTTCAAAAATGTATAAGACGGATAAACATCGCTCAGCTTGTCACCCTCAAAGGAAACAGAGCTGATTGCCGAAATTTCAGCCTCGGGATGAGCGGTAAGAAGTCTTACAAGCTCTGCACCTGCATAGCCGGTTGCACCGACAATACCTGCTTTTATTTTCATTGCTATCACCTAATCTATTGTAAATTTATATATTGTTTCTGTTGCTTAAAAACATTCTGATAAAACATAAAGTTTTCTCAATACCACGGATTTGCACACACAATTTCAATATTACGCTCGGGCAGAATATGCTTTTAATACTGCAAACTTTCTACACGAACCGGTAACGGCGGCTCGCTGTACTTTATATCTCTGTCAATTCATATTGACTTTTATTTGCATATACTATATAATAAGGCTACAGGGAAAACCGTTTAAAGCGGTTGACCTACTTTGTCTGGCATAATAACCGTCCGAAAGTAGAGCGTCGGGCGGTTATTTTTTTATGTTTTAAGGAATCACTGATTAAATCGTTTGTGCATATTGCACCGTCAGATTTCTTGTCAGATTGAGCAAACAAACCACAGTAATGCTGTCGCATTACGAGGATTTTTTGAACAATATGGCGAGAAATATGCCAGCAAGATGTGCAAACAATATTCTAATGTGATTTATTCCGTGGTTCCTTAGTGACTTCTGCAAGTGCTACGAGTAAAATTACGAGTAATACCGTTTCAGTCATACATATCACCCCCATTCATTTGGGAGTGTCAACCGCCTTAACTTCCCTGCAACCCCAACAAACCCGAAAATCGGGTTTATCGGCATTGAGTTTGCTTATTTATTAAATTATTTGAAACATTCCGTTAATTCGGAATGTTATTTTATTTTTTACAGCTTTTCTGCGATTTCTGCAACACGCTTAGCCTGAGCTTTTACATTTGCCGATGCAGGACCGCCGAATACTGTACGCTCGTTTGTACAGCGTTCAAGTGAAATTGCACTGTAAACATCATCGTTGAACACATCGCAAACCTTTTTGTATTCGTCCATTGGAAGATTTTCGAGGTCTGTACCGAGTTCAATACATCTTGCAACGAGTTCGCCTGTTGCCTTGTAGGCATCTCTGAACGGAACACCGTTCTTTGTGAGCCAGTCGGCACAGTCTGTTGCGTTGATGAAACCGCCTGCTGCGGCTTTTCTCATATTTTCGGGAATGACACGCATTGTGTCGAGCATGGGAGTAAAGGCTGTGAGGCACATTTTAACCGTGTCGAGTGCGTCAAAGATAGCCTCCTTGTCCTCCTGCATATCCTTGTTGTACGCCAGAGGAAGACCCTTCATCGTAGTCAGAAGCGCCATCAGATGCCCATATACACGCCCTGTTTTCCCACGGATCAGCTCCGCCATATCGGGGTTCTTTTTCTGGGGCATAATGCTGGAGCCTGTGGAATATGCGTCGGAAAGCTCGATGAAATGGAATTCATGGCTGCTCCAGAGGATGATTTCCTCGCAGAAGCGGCTCAGGTGCATCATCAGGATAGAAAGCGTGGATGCCAGCTCAATACAGAAATCTCTGTCGGAAACGCCGTCCATGCTATTCATGGTGATTGCGGCAAAGCCAAGCTCCGCAGCAACGGCATATCTATCCAGAGGGTAGGTGGTGGTGGCAAGTGCGCCGCTGCCCAGAGGCATTACGTCTGTGCGTTTGTAGGTATCGCAAAGGCGGTCGTAGTCGCGCTTGAACATTTCCACATACGCAAGCAGGTGATGCGCCAGTGTAACAGGCTGTGCGCGCTGCAGGTGCGTATAGCCGGGTAAAATCGTTTCGGTATGGTTTGCCGCGAAATCGTTCAGTGTTACCATCAGATTTTTCACCAGTTCTTTAATCGCGATGATTTCCTTTTTGGTATACATACGGATATCCAGTGCCACCTGATCGTTACGGCTGCGGCCGGTATGCAGGCGTTTGCCGACATCACCGATACGGCTGATGAGGATGGTTTCCACGTTCATGTTTGCTGCGGAATCTCCGAGCTTCATGACAGCTCCTTTTCCGTACTGTTTTTCAATCTGTCCAAGTGCGGCATCGAGTGCACGCAGTTTATCTTCGTTATTATTTCCCATACTGAATATTCTCCTTACCATGCGAACGTTCGTTCGCTTCTGTATACATACTATTACAAATCTGCTTTGTTGTCAACTGTTTTTCTTGTGTCTTTTTTCAGCCCCCAAATCCTCTGCACCGGAGCTGCTTCGAATATATCCTTATGCACAAGTGTAGCATATTCCACTCTCCTGCCGCAACCCAAAAATACTGCAAAAAAATCCCGAAACGGCTTTTCTTTCCTCTTCTGCCATTTCGGGATTTTTTTCTTATTTTTCAGAATGCAGACCAGCTTATCCGATCAGCCAGTTGTACATTTCTTCATACTGCCGTGCGGAATTACCCCATGAGAAATCAGCTGCCATAGCACGATCAACCATTTTATTCCATTCACGTTTCTTATCATAATAGATTCTTTCCGCATTGCGCACTGTTGCAAGCATCTCATGCGCATTGTAGTTTCTGAAAGAAAATCCGTTTCCAGTTCCCTCATATTCATTATAAGGTACGACCGTATCCTTCAGTCCACCTGTTTCTCTGACGATCGGAAGTGTTCCGTAACGGAGACTCATCAGCTGACTCAAACCACATGGCTCAAATAAAGACGGCATCAGGAACGCATCTGCTGATGCATAGATACGGTGAGACATTTTCTCATCATAATAGATCTGAGCAGATACCTTTCCATGATATTTCCAGTCAAAATGACGGAACATATTCTCATATTTCACATCACCTGTTCCAAGCACAACGATCTGAACCGCATCCTGACAAAGTTCATCCATAACGTAATCGACAAGATCAAATCCTTTTTGATCTGTAAGTCGTGAGATCATTCCGATCATCATCGTTTTTGTATCTTTCTCTAAACCGAGTTCTTCCTGCAGCGCTTTCTTATTAAGAACTTTATTCTTCCTGAAATCTTCAACCGAAAAGGTTTTTGCAATTCTAGGATCTGAAGCCGGATCCCAGTCTGTATAATCCAAGCCGTTGACAATACCGCAAAGATCATTTGCCCTTGCCGACATTAATCCGTCAAGACCTTCACCGTAAAACGGTGTTTTGATCTCTTCTGCATAACTGTTACTTACCGTTGTCACTTTATCGGCATATACGATACCGCCTTTAAGCAAGTTTGCATCTTTATATGCCTCCATCTTATCCGGAACGAAATAGTATTCCGGAAGTCCGGTAATTTCGCGAACAGATTTCGTATCCCATACCCCCTGGAATTTCAGATTGTGGATTGTCATCACAGTTTTAATTCCGCGATAGTATTCTCCCAGATATCTGAAATTATCAAGATAAACCGGTATCAGTCCCGTCTGCCAGTCATGACAATGAATCAGTTCCGGACGAAATCCGATCACCGGAAGTATGCTCAGCACTGCTTTTGAAAAGAAGGCAAACTTTTCTATATTCCACTTCGGATCCCCATCATACGGAGCAAATCCACTGAAATAATATTCATTATCGATAAAATAAAACTGGATTCCTTCGTATTCCATATGCATAATGCCAACATAGCAGTTTTTGTATCCCAGATCCATATAAAAATGAGTAATGTATTCCATTTTATCTTTCCATTCCTGTTTCATACAGGCATATTTCGGCAAGATAA
>ENA-OPVU01000136-OPVU01000136.1-human-gut-metagenome-genome-assembly--contig:-NODE-136-length-51939-cov-6.500251_pt1 | contig 51939 bp, 52 predicted proteins | sample MGYA00241497_ERZ501986 | MGnify/ENA primary metagenome ERZ501986 (study PRJEB25962, sample SAMEA2042995) | human gut metagenome | biome: human gut; feature: human-associated habitat; material: faeces...
TAGATATGCATGTATTTTGTATGTGTATTTTGTAGTAGATATGTGTTTGTATTTGTATGTATTTGTAGTAGATATGTGTTTTTGTGTATTTGTATGTGTATGTCCTCGCTACCTCGCACTCTCCTACTCCCAAACCTTTCCTCCAAATACCCTTATTTCTCATCTATTCCCTTTGTCTATGCGGTTTTTGCTGTGTTTTTGCAACTTCTTTTTTCTGTCATTGTTATTTATCTTCTATCTATATGCTTGTATCTCTTTCATGGTGGTGGTGTAATGATTGTTTTTAAAATAGGTTCTATTCGCTGCAACGCGAATGTACGAACCTATTTTAGGAGCTATAAAACCAGCTATAACCTATTTTTCCTATATATAGTATATATACTATATATAGGAACTTTCAATGTATTGTATTACTCCATGCGCTTGTGTGGTGATATGTATCCTGGAGTAGTGCGTTCCTATGCTTTAAATAACTTCTATTTCCTCAAAAACTAATGAAGTCAAATAAGGCGATTTAAAGCACTTTCTTTTGGTAGGTGGTACTTCTATACCATTTTGATAAGAAAGTGCCAAGAAAACGATAATAGATAGGTTAGGCGGGGTATTTTGTTTATCCAGGGTATCTTTAGGGACTGTTTGAGGACTCTCCATATAAAGCCTGCGTCTCTAATACGTCACAGGACAAAACTTCCAAACAGTTCCCTTATAGGGATTTTGAAAGAATGTGCTCATATTTATCTCTTTGATAATCAATAAGTTATAGCACATATATCAGGATATACAGGTATTTATGCTGATAATGAGTGTTCTTATTGCTATAATTCTGCTTCTCTATATATATACAGGATTTTTGTTTTTGCTTCCATATGGTTTTTCTTTGATAGGGGGGGGTGGGGTATTTGTTTTTTTCTTTGTATAGTTTTTGGTTGTTGGTTTTTAAAAGTGGGTATATACGGAAATTTGGTTTTTCTCTCCTATAGGGGAAATTTTGTGGGGTTGTCCATACCTATTCTTTTTCGGAAGGGGAGTCGGCTAAAGCCGCCTTTTAACCCCTTCCGAGCGGGAATCGCTGCGCTCAATACATCAAAATGACAATTTGTAAAGCCAAACAAAACAATTCCTATCAAAATGATATGATAAAAATGAAGATTTTCAAACTCCAAACCCTATAAGGGGGTAGACAAAATTGAAAAATTGCAAATGTCTGATTTTTAAATGATTGTAAAATTTGGTTGATTTTAAAATAGCGTAAAACTGCCTCTTTTTAAATTTTGACTATTTGTAAACTTTTTCTATGTGTATTCTTTCAAAACGATACACTAAAATTGCCAAAATCAGTCCAAAATGTAAGAATATAATATTACAAATCACAAGATTCTTTCTACTTCCGAGTAGTATCTATGGGTGCATTTATAATGATAGAATAGGTGTTGTTTCTTCTGATGAGAACAAATTCTCCTATTTTAACAGGTGGTAACATTTTTCCTGCCTATTTGTAAAGGTATATTCTTACATTTTTAAAAAGGTAATTAACATTTGGGTAAAATGATACTGATTTTGGAGTAGGAGGACTTATTGTATATTTTTTAAATGAGTATTAAAAATCGGTTTTTGATAATTTTTGAAGATAATATATTAAATATCAACCATTTATAAATTTTCATTCTTTGAGTACCCTCTATATGCAAAAAAGTTTGACTTATTGTAATTTTTACATGAAAAATAGGCTTTATTTGTCATAGTATAGTATTACATTTTCAAGAAAAATGATTTTAACATTTCCAGCAATACTATACTATGGGAAGATCGCTGCATCTTGGAATAGTATTCCAGAAACTTGTTCAAAATATGCAGTTGCCCTGCCGGAGTTACCATGGGTGTCGATACGGTTATCGTACTTCCGTTTGGTTTTGTGATTACCCTTTTCTTTATTTCAAACAATCCTGCTTCTACATAACGTTGCATGGGCTGATTGTAGTATTCTCCTTTTGTTCCAAGATACCCTCTTTTGCGAAGCCACTTAAATAACCGGTTCTGTCCTACTTCCATTCCGTTTTGGCAGATGATCTTTGCAAGTTCGGCAACAAGGCAGGAACGTTTGGATTCGGTTACAGCCATTGCAAAAATCACTTTGGGCAAATCTTCTTCTATTTGGTTCTCCAAGTTTTTGTTTTCTTCTGCAAGCTGTTTTGTCTGTTCTTTTAGAGACTGTCTTTCTTTTTCTTCTTGAATCCATGCTTCGGCACGTTTGATTGGATCGGCAATCAGATAAGACGGATTTTCCCCTTTCAATTTCTTTTCGCAAGCAATAAAATATTTCCGGGCTTGTTTCCCTTTCTCATTTCCTTCTACCATAGATAATTCTTTTGCTGCATCCAAAGTAAGGACGTATTCTTTCTTCGGTCTACCTCCTTTTGAGTTTTCCCCAAATTCGGTGAAAACCACATAATCTTCATTTTCAGCCAAATCGTATCTTTCAATTCGATCCTTTATCCAGCTTGAAAAATCCTTTCTGCTTTCAAGAAACTCATGCAAGTCTCTTGCGTTTACCACTGTTCTCCCATCATTATTCTTGATAGGGATTAACTGATCTTCTATTAAAATTTTAATTTCTTTGTTCATAACTTTTGTATTTTAATTATGTTCGTAGGCAAAAAGAAAACGGCTTTGCCTTTCCCGGTTGCAAGCCACATTAAGAAGTACAGAAAGGTTTCCTTAACGTTGGGAAGGCGAAAGCCGTTTATTGTGTATAGAACGGTTATTGGTTTCGTTTCTTTTGTTTTCCGAAAACCTGTTATACCTGCATCAATGTAGCAAGATTGTTGGAACAAATACCCTATTTCATAGTAAAAAGTCTTTCTATGATTTTTATTGTTTGTTGTTAGACTTCAATTTATCCGCTCTTTTCTGCAAACTATCAGCCAGTTCCTCAAAGGCGATGTTAATCAAATCACAGTCTTTAGATGTTCGGATTTTGTCTGATACGCCGGCTGATTCAATAAGTATTTCTACATTATTGGCAAAGGTTTCTAACGCCAATATCTTTGCTTCTCTCTTATTCATATTTCTTATTGTTTGCTGTTGTTCCACTTCGCATTATCCGGTATTATATCTCTAAAACATTCTGGCACATCACCCTGATGCCACCAATCGTTAGATATCACCTTTTCTCCAGAGTTTTTAATGGCTTCCATCATCCTACCGCCAAAACCCATGAATCGTCTTGTCATGTTATTTGTATTAGGAACGAATGGGTTGGCAATGTATGAGGTTCCATCTATAATTAGCCAATTGGGATCGTTTTTGTGCTGTTCATACATTCTTATCCAGAATGCACAATGATAGCAGACACCGTCTCTTTCCATAATTGAACGAATATCACATTTGACAAAATGTTCCGGATTCATATCATGGATTTTATTTTGTCCCGATCCATCTTCTTGTCCGCACTTAGGACATGTCTTTTTCTTCGTTTCCATATTGTTTATGCTGTTTTTAAGGTAATAGATCATCTAAATAAGCCCATGATTCCATTTCATAAAATCTGTATAAAATACATCCTGGACGGCTGGATACAAAAACTTTGTTCTCTTCCAACACACCCATAATTGAATTTTTTGATCCTATTGTTGATTTCTTAGGGAGAAACACAACAAAACAATAGCATTCTGGAATTACGGTTGTAGAATGCCACACCGAGTTAATACGCCACTCTGCACCAGCTTTAAAGGCTTTTTGTAATTCTGTTGTTATACCTTTATCTGTCCAGATATCATGATCTTTTTCTTGATAATGCTTTGCTGCTTTTTCGATATCTTCTTGTTTCACACTTTATCTTCATATTGTTTATGGTGAACCTTCTCTCTGTCAGTGTAGTAATCTCTTTCTATCAAGTCCATAAGTTCGGACATGCTTTCAGAATTATCGTCAGATGATTTTCCTTTGAAGAAATATCTCATATAGTCTGACAATTGATTGGCTGCATTACGAAAATTCCTTTCCTTTTCCTTCCATTCATCAGTAGGAACAAACCCTCTTTCCTTGAAATGGGCCATATACAGATCAAGATAATAGACAGACAAGTCCGCCATATTAAGTGACAAATTAAGTGTTTTTGCAGCCCAAGAAACAAGAGATTTTTCCATATTCTGTTCTTGGTAATAGAAGTTGTCCTTTGATTTTATATAGTCCATTTCTTCCTGAAGCTTCAATCTTTTCTGGTTCAAATATGTGATTTTAGCCCAGTTCCGGGTACTTCTCGCTTTACTGATTTCTCTTTGAATTTCCCTTAATTCAATGGAGATTTGTTGTTTTGTCTTTTCCATATATCAAAATTATTAAATTGTATAAAATGTATTATATGATCAATTAATATCATTTCCACTTTTAATAAAACATCATTCAGTTTCAACCGAAATCAATCCGTACCCTATATGATTTAATTTCTTATATGTAACATCCTTTTTATTTTCACTGTTTATATCACGAATATTAAAATATCCACTAAGTCTTCTTGCGTAAATAAAGTATTCGTTACCCTGAAATTCTACCTTATCAAACAACCTAAATCCAAAAACTTTAAATGGAGCTTGATTCATTTTCTTTTTGCCTCCCTTCAATATTTTTGTTTTATGGATTTGTCTGTTATGCCTACGTACAAGTTTTTCTTTGAAATAATATCCAAGTCTTTTAGCTTCAAAATTTTTAGAGATAACGAACGCATCGGAAATATGAGATTTCTTAATTTCGTGTTTTATCCGATTGTGTTTAGTTATGTACCCAAATGTCATACTAACATTTGGGAATAATGATTTCAACTTATCTAATAACTTCCATTTCATTATTCCCATCGCGGCCGCATCACGAAGTGAAGTTCCTCTTTTTACCTTCAATTTAATATTCCCCTTATGGTACTCCTTATGACAAGTCTCACATAAAGTAATCAAATTGGAAGGAGAATTTCCGCCAGTCTTTCTGGATTCAAGATGATGAACGTTAAGAATCGCATCTTTTGATTTTCCTTTACAATGCTGGCATTTATGCCCATCCCTTGCTAAAACATATTCCCTGACGTTCCAAAACCCAAGTTGATCACCTTCCTGATACTCTTTACCTGATATATCAGGATTCTTAATCTTTTGAGTATCAAATTGAGCAACCTCAATAATGATATGGGATACAGGAAGTATAGAATACACTTTTTCAACAACTCGGATATGGGCGTCTATTTTGTACTTCACCGAAGGTGCGATCCATTCTCGTTTCTTAGATTTTATCCTATTATTAAATCTGGGCTTTCGATAACGCAATCTACTTCTTCTTGTTCTTCGTAGCTCTCTTCTGGTAGATAAAAGATCTACAATATCATTTCTAAGAATTACTTCACTACTGTAAAGTTCTTTGCTTTTCGTTGTAGCTGATAGACCAACGTGTTTGGTTCCAGCATCAACGCCTAACACAATTTCTTGTTTGTAATCGGATGTTACGTACATTAATTTGATGGTAAACGGACATAGGTTTACAACGACTGCCTTCTTGTCTTTAAGCAGTCTCCTAACCTTACCATGCCTTGTTGTGGGCATCATAGGTTTACCATTTATGTCTTGTATGTACACCATACTTACAAACGTTTTTAATGTTTATTCAACATAAGTCAGGGTAAAAACCCTGTTAATACCCATCGCCAATGTTATTCGGAGGTTTACTTGCAGGCAACACTGTTTCACCAAATATACTACTCCTGTTTAATCACCTGCCTTAGAGCTTGGAGCTTGGATAAACACTCCAAGGTAACTATACATTCTCCGATAACGTAGTCTCTGTTTCGAGACTTAGGCTAATAACCTACCCCGTAAGGGGTATTCAAAAATTATACTACTTGATAATGTTTTGAATATTATTCGAGGTTATTGCGGTAAAATTTACAGTGGTAAAATAAAACCCGGCGGAAGCCTTGCGCGGAACATTCCGCCGGGAAACTTAAAATATGAAAATTAATTAATTTCTTCTCTTGTGCCAAGAAGGTGTTCGTTTCCTTCATACGGAATACAATGATCCCACAGTCCCCCTAAGCAGCGGTGTCTGTGGCGTTCCATATCAAAATACGAATAAAAATCAACCGACCATACAGTAAAACAATCGTTAATTGATTCTTTGTCTTTTACAAGAACTTTCTGAAATGGCTGAAATTTCGTAACTGCCGGCACAGCTTTGTAAATAGGTAAGATAAGTTTACCTTCTATCCATAAAGGAACGAGATTCCTTGTGAAGAATTTGGGATCATTCACATTCACTTCTTCTTTTGAAAGGTCTACTTCTTCAAGTTCGTACACCTGATCTTCCAACATCCAACTATGGAACCCAGAGTCTTTCTGTGTCTTCAAAGAAATACATACTTCATCTATCTTTTCGATACAAAAGAACTTGCCACATAATTTTTTCATGTTATTTGTGAATGCAAAAGGGCCTTCGACAGTCACAGAGCCATCTTTTGTTTTGTTACTATTGTACCAGTCAAGAGATTTGACCTTAACAATATCACCTACTTTAAATTTCATTTCTTTCATTGTTTTCTTCTTTTTCGTTATCACTAATATTTCCATTATCATCTTCTTTAAATAGTTGTTTTATGTTCACGCCTAAAATTTTTGCTATTCTAATCAATGTATCCATAGTAGGATTTCCATTTACAATGGAATAAAACGATTGTCGAGTTATCCCTAACTTTTCGGACATTTCATTGACTGAAATACCTTTTTTAAGCATGACTTCGCGTATCCTTAATTTATTCTCATTCATTTTTTTGATTGTTTTTCTGTGGCAAATGTAATAGTTTATTCTTACATGTCAAAATATATTCTTACATTTTCTTCAAAATATTTTTAGCGTAAGAACAACACTTGTTATCAAAATAGTCAATATCAAAATGTAAAGCTCATTCTCATAAGTGCAATATTTTGTCATTGCATCTATAAGAAGATATATCATAACCGACCGTATCATACCAGATTCTATTTTTCTTTCCTTTTGCTCCATTCTTCAAGAAAATCTTCCACACTTACAATCTTGTCCCCTGGCAAGACTTGATCCTTTGTTATCCCGTAAAACGTATCCCCTTCTACCTTTATATAGTCAGCATGGTTTTCTATTTTTTGGGTGTTGTATAGAGGTTGAAATCCTGCTTTAAATAGAAGTAGGCTTGCCTCGTACTTCCTGTTTTTGATTACAAAATCTTTATTTTTTTGCTTCATAGGTGTAATAATATGTTTTGACAGCAAAAGTAAATGTAAGAATATATTATTACAAACATCTGAATAAGTTTAACATATGTTAATACATTTGCAATTGAAAGAACTTACATCTATTTTTGAAGAAAAATAAAATTATGACATATCAAGAACGTTTAGAGGCAGCTATCAAAAAACTGAAAAAAGTTTATCCTAACGCAACGGTAGAACAAACTATTGATCAGAATGGGAATGCCATTTGGCAAACAACCATTCCAGGAGAGAAGATCATTGAAAGCATGAACGTAAATGCTTTGGAAATTGTAGTCAACAACCTTTATGAAGCCTATCGGGTAAAGGTTGGAGTGAAAAAATAACGAAATCGTATCTATTTTTATCATATTAAGTTGATCAATGACATTGCGGTTAAACAGTGTGTTGAAAGGGGTGCTTGTGAAAGTTCTCCTTTCTTTTTATCTTTGAAGCGGTTAATTAACTCAAAAGTAAATCATCATGAGCAAAATTTTATTGACATTGGCTTTTATGTTTTCCTGTGTTGCCTGTATTTTTGCACAAGGGGAACTGCCAGAAGAAACAGTTAATTACGCTGCAAACTTCGCTACTTTTGCAGGAGTAGTGGGCGTTACCGCTGTAGTTACAGAGTTTATCAAGAAACTCTTTAAAGTAGAACCTTCTGAATGGGTACAACGGATCGTATCTTGGGTAATCGGTATCGGACTTGGGATATTTGCATGGGGATTCAATCTTGGAATGTTTGAAGGTCTGGATTGGTGGCAAGCACTTTTATGGGGATTCGGAGCAGGATTAGCGTCGAACGGCGTTTTTGATTCCGGGCTTATCGAATGGCTGTTTGGATTGTTTACCAAGAAAAAGGAATAATCTTCTTCATCACACTTTTTTGTTTTTATTGGTTCAGGCGGGGCGAAAGTTCCGCCTTTACTATACATTAAAATATACAGCTATGACGATAGACGAAAAATATACAAAACTGAAAAGCATTTTCTTTAAAGATTTTGTAGTAGCAACAGAGAATTATAATTGCCGAGGAACTAATATCCCGGCAAGTAAAATGACAAAGAGTAACACAACAGGGTTGAAAGTCTTATATTGGGGAGACGGGACGATCAACATGGCAGAATACCTACATTATTTATATGTAGAAGCTGTGCTGGGGGATAAATCTTGTGTAGATAAAATTTACTGGTGTCTGAAGTCAATAGAAAGACTTTCTTTGAGTGCTTATGAAGATGAAAAGATGAAGAATCCAAAAGTATATTTTAAATACGAGCCTGGATTCTTCCTTAGAGACGACATATCGGTAAATTCAAAAGACCTTTTTGATGCTTTCAAAGTGGAAAGCGGTTACTCGAACGGTATCGAACTTGAAAATGAAGACCCCTGTTTTTCTCCTTTTGTCTCGCAAGACCAAATTTGGAACTTACTTCCATCTCTTACATTAATAGCGGAGGGGATGGAAGATCACAAAACAGGCATTTTAGCAAAAGAAATACTGAAAAACATCCTTTCCTATGTTTCTGATCACGGACATACCATTTACAATCCCTATTTCAGTGCATTGAAACATTTTTGGACGCACCTTCCTTCTATGAACACAGAAAAAGTAAAACCATGGGATAGGGTGTATGATAGGAACATTCATTTGAAATACACAATCAAAGTAAAAAGAGGTGCTAACAACTGGTATTTTGCTTATGGATCCAGAAAAACGCTCAAAAAATTCATTCCAGAAGCTAAATTGAACGGTTTTCTGACTTTTTTGTACGGTTTATGGTATATTCCATTCATTTTTCTTGCTGATAGGGTATATTTCCCTATTGTTACACGGTTCGGAGTAAAAAGAAAAGACAATTCCTATTATTGTATGGCATCTGCCGGTGATGTTTGGTATTCTGGAAGGAAAAGTTATCTCAAAAGGGTATGTAAGAAGTTCAATAAGGATAAGGAATATACCTTTCCCGCACTTGCAGAGTGTATGAAACAGGAAAAATGGCAATATCTGGACTTGGAAGAAATGGAAAAATGGCTGAATGAGTATGAATTTGACGAAAAATCGCTTGAATTACCAGTGAAATTTCTAACTTTGTACTGTTACTTGAAGTTGTCCAAACAATCAATTGCTTAAAATCTTAGCCATACAGTGTTTTGTCCCTGTCTTTCTTCGTGAGAGGCAGGGATTTTTATTTCCATTTACAAAAGTGTAAGAATATACTATTACATTTTCACGTAAATTAACCTATAAGGATTCGTTTTTGTACAAAATGATGTTACTTTTGCGGCATATTCAAGTAACAAAAACAAATAGAATTATGAAACCTTTCAATTTAGAAGAAGCAAAAGTAGGCAAACCCGTCTGCACAAGAAATGGTAGGAGAGTGGAAATCATTGAAAATCCGAGCAACAACAACTATCCTATTTTGGCAAAAGTATTTTTCGGTAAAGATGATTATGAAGAATTTACCTTTACAGAAAGTGGAACGTTTTTCGTTGCTGATAAAGAAAGTGAAGCAGATTTAATGATGACAGAAGATGAAACAGAAATTCCTTCATTCTGGATGCAATCTTGCACAGAAGAAAATACAAAAATCAATTACATAATTAAAAACTAAAAAAGTATGGAAACAAAAATGACGGAAAGACAAGCGTTGCTTTATGAAGCGAGAAAGAAAAAGCCATATCGGGCTTTCCTTGCAACTTGTATGTGGGCTGGATTCGGGCTTTATTACACCGGTAAACCTGTTATCGCATCCATCCTGACCATCTGTACCCTGTACAACATTTTAGGCGCTGTAGTGACCTTATTTAAGGTCGATTTGGTGAACTGTGTTGAACACCTACTTTGGTTTACCGGATTTTGGATTTTCTCAATCCTGATAGCGGTTCCTCTGGCCGAGGACACAAACAACAATATCAAACGTGAAATCATTAAAAACAACAAATAACATGAAAAGAGTAATTTTTATCAGTGTATTATTTACACTTATTTCGATGTGTGGATGCAAGCAGGAAGCCTCTAAAGAATCAGAAATTACCAAAGAGCAAGAAACCTCCAAAGAATTGAACATCTATCAAATTATGGATATTCAATTTAAAATATTGGATGCTTCTTCTAAAGATTTTTTGGTTGAAGAAGCTGATAAACTCATTACAAAAGAAGCCTACAGCGAAAGGGTTGCTATAGAGACTGGAGGAAAAGCTATAAAATATAGCCTCAATACAGGTTATAAATTAAGTGTAAACGAGGTTTTTGATGAAAAATCAGGGATAGTTCCTTATACAAGTCTCGAAGCAAAGTTCGATATTTATGATATGGAAGATACAAAAACCTTTATAGATGGGATTCTGGATTATCTGAAAGAAAAGAAAAGGTTAAAGAAAGAAGGGATATCCGAGGTTGTAGATAAACCAGATTACAAACTTATTGCCCTTATTTGGGACGGTGGATTCAGTTCAATTGAAATGAAACAAAACGGAGCAATTGGATTTGACATTATCTTTATCAACTATTACGACATGAACAAACAAAATAAAAAGTAAGGATATGGAAAAGGTGGTCACATATTACTTAGACAGAAAGGGTAGGGTGTTCTTACTATTTACTTGGAATGGAAAGGCTTTAGATGCTTTTAAGTCAGGTTTCTTCCCTAAAGATATGCCTGTAGAAATGATTCCTAAAGAAGAAAACATATCTGGTGAGAACCTCCTTATGGTAGAATACTTACCAGGAAGAAAAATCCTACTAAGAGTGGGAGATGGCATTTTAAGAAGCTACGAATGGAAAGGTGTCAAGAAAATGTATAGAGATAAAAACTATACAAAACAAAACACCTTCTTCCAGCAGAAAAATTGGAAGAAGATAAACAACCCTGTAAAAATAGAAAAGATAATAGCTATAAGAGAAAAGGGAAAAACAAAAGTAAAACCTGGCATGATAAGAGTTACCGAATATCGTCCAAAATTTGTATCTTTGAAGCAAAGAGTAGAAAACGAAAACAAAGATTTGGAATTTTAAAATCGTTTGTCATGTAAACAACAAGGTGAGGGTGGTTGAGAAATCGTCCTCACCTACAAAAACAATACACATAATATCCTAAATCAAACACCTTGACATTTTCTTCGATGGGTGGGTAGCGGTCAAGAAGATTTGCTACCCATTTTTTCATTTACATGTTCCTTTTTAATGCCATCATTTCTTCTTCATTTCCTTATCCAAAGGATTTTCCCATAACCACCACAGCCTTAGAACCTTACAACAACAAAAATGTTGTTTTCTGTTTCTATATGTAATTTCATAATAAACCCATTATGATTTATCTTTTCAGCTAAATCTTTATTATGATTTTACATCTAAAGATAAATCTTGTAGATATAGAAATCATAATAAAATGGGTTATTGTGAAATCTTGCGTTTCGCAAAAAGCTGTCGCTTGTTTGTGAGAACGGATTTGATCTCCAAATCCTATTAAGTAGGGATAAGAGTAAAGGAAAGAATGATGATATTTACAAAAGAAGAAAAAGAATAAAAGAAGATACTCCTACTAAGAAAAAAGATAGGAAAGTGAAAACAAAAATGAATGACATCCTATTAAAAAGAAGAATAGAAAAACGCGCATACGCGTAAAAGAAATGGAAATCAAGACAAAGGGATGGAGGGTGGGGAAGAAACCCTACGGGCGCGCGTGAGCGAAGCGAGGCGTGCGAACGGGTGGTTGTGATATGGTTTGTAAAAAATACAATTGTTGAAATTTTGTGGAGACGAAATATTTGCTTATCTTTGTGGTACAAGAAACAATTTGTGAAAATTGTTTTGTTTGCACGGTTCAGATGCTAAATAGAGTTAAAAATACAGATAAATTTTTCTTATCTTATTTAACCAAATGACAAAAAATTGTATTTTTGCTCTTGTAAATTTTTAAACATAACGTCATGTCACTTGGAAAAGAATCAAAAAACAAACATAGCAGAATGTTCTTCATAGAAGTCCAAATGGTAAGATGGGCTTATGAAACTGAATTAAAGAAAGGTAAAGTTAAAAGGAACATTACTTTTAACCAATTACATTCTATTGTTAATAGACATTTTCCAATAGGAAGAGTTCGTCTTGCTTCAATTTTAGAAGACAACCGTACCCTTATAAAACTTGAAGATGGAAAACTAAAGTTTATAAATAGACACAATGCTTACTCTCTTGTTGAGAAGTTCCCTACCATTTTTGCAGATTTATCTCAATTGAGAAGGACTTTCTATTTGAAAGATAAGAATTTGAGATGTGATTTTGTATTCATAGCTTTTCTTATTTATGCGGAGATGAAAAGAAGGCATTTTTCTTTAGCCTCTCTTGAGAACAATCTTCTTGTTGAAAATGGAGAAATCCGTTATGGGAGAAAATTTTCTTCTATTTCTTTTATGGCACAAAAGACAATGGCGAAAGAATTAGGCTGGTCTACTTCTAAAGTAGCTCAACAGATAAAAAAGATAAAAAGACTTTTCGGATCGAAATCTTATACTTCTGATACACAAAGGGAAAGACAAAGAAGGAAATATCCCAATTCTCAATCCTATTCTTTGAATTTACCTCCTTTAGAGGATATGGAAGCTATTGTAAACAGAAAAATGATAGCTTTGTCCAGGCTAAAGAAAAATGCTTTTAGAAAGAAAATGGATAAAGCTGAATGGACACACGTAAGGAATTGTATTAAAAGAAAAAATAGCAATCGATATAGATTTATGTATAATACGCAACACTGCAATTCTGACTGCTATCTTGAAACTATAGGTATCATAAATAGGATAGACAGTCTGCAAGATAAAGGCAAATACAAGTCCGCTCAATTCTTTTTAAAACTGTTGACCGGAGAGGGAATGGTAAATCAGAAAAGAGTTGTCCCTACTTTTGTTATAGATAAATTCAAAAAGGCACTAAAGAAATCTAAAGCATCGGAGGCAGCTTGATCATGGAAAAGATTTTAATTGAAGTCGAAGGAACTATTCATACTTTTGAAAGCATTAAGGAAGCTGCAAAGTATAAACTTGAATTTCTTGAAAAGACAGTGTCCAAAAGAGGTGTCGGAAAACATGGTGGTTCTTTTTATTTTCCAGCCTTGAAGGAAAATTTTATAAATGATCCTAATGAATCTTATTGGATGATTGTAGGGGGAGGTTCTATTAAGGAAATAGAAGAATATTTGATGGCTTTATGTATAGTAGGAATTGATATAGACGAATATTTTGTTTGTGAAAAGCAAAATAAACAAAAACGTGGATTTTGCGGGCGTGTACCTTATGAAAGAATTTGTAGGGAAATGGATAAAGAATGAAAGAGTAATTGTTATGGAAAAGAAAACATTATCTATCAAAGACAGAAAGAATCTAACGGAAGATGAAAAGAAAGACGTACTGTCTTTTTACGGAGTTACAAATGATCAAAAAGAAGCTGTTCTTGACAGCTATCAACATGATTCAGAAAGATATTTTACCACTATCCGGCAGATGCCAATAGAGGAACAGGAGGTGTCTCTATTGATTGCTGCCGCATGTGGCGTTGACATTAACAACTTTTAACTGTAAAAATTTCAATTATTGCATACAATAGTTGTATATTTGCAGTCGAGATGAGATAGCTAAAAAGTCGAAGATTGGGAGTGATTCGCGATAGCTTCCCTTCTTCTTTTTGAAGGCTATGTGATTAAAATATAAACAAAATTCTCCCCTGTAAGAATCGTTCCTAAAAAATAAGTCCCGAAGTAGGGCAAATGGCGGCTTACAGGATGAATTTTGTTTTTAAATAGGAAATTTCAAATATTCTATTTATATTTGGTAGAACAACATATTATTTCTGTAAATGATAAGAGATACAAAGATTTAGATCGAATTTGTTTCTTATCTAAGAACTTGTATAATGCTGCTTTATATACAATAAAACAAGAGTTTCTTTGTACGGGGAAGTGGATAAGAGCAGGAGAGCTTAACAAGAAAATGGTAGCAGAAAATAATATAGATTATAGAGCAATGAGTGGATCGTCTTCTCAACAAGTTCTTATGGCTTTAGACAAGAACCTAAAATCTTATTTTTCCGCTATCAAGTCTTGGAAACGGGATAACAAAAAGTTTACCGGTTGTCCAAAATTTCCGAGATATAAACATAAAACAAAAGGTAGAAATGTATTTTCTTATTCTTATGCGCAGTTTAAGCACAAAGGAAACTTCATTTTCTTTCCAAAGAAAGAAGGATTGTCACCTTTGAAAACGAATTGCAAAGAAGGTTCTGTAAAACAAGTTCGATTTATTCCTAAAGCAGATTGTTATTCTATAGAAGTTGTTTATGAATCTTCTGTAAAAGAACAGCTTCCCGATAACAATAGGATCATGTCTATTGATTTGGGTGTAAACAATTTAGCTTCTATTGTAACTAATACAAACAATAAACCTGTTTTGATTGATGGAAGGAAATTAAAATCCATCAATCAGTATTACAACAAGAAAAGATCGAAAATTCAACAACAATTAAAAAAAGTAAATGGAAAAGAAAATTCAAGACGGTTAATGTCTCTTACAAGAAAGAGAAACAACAAAGTAAAGGATTATCTTCACAAGGCAAGTAAAGAAATAATCAATACTTGTTTGGAAGATAATATAACAACATTGATAGTTGGACATAATGATGGATGGAAACAAGAATCCAATCTTGGGAAAAGAAACAATCAGAATTTTGTTTCAATTCCTTTCGATATGTTCATATCAATGTTAAGGTATAAATCAGAAAGACAAGGGCTAAGATTTGTTGAAGTAAACGAATCTCATACGTCAAAATGCAGTTCTTTTGATTTAGAATCTGTGGAACACCATGATACTTACGTTGGTAAAAGAATTAAGAGAGGGCTTTTTAGAACAAAAGATGGAATCTTACTTAATGCTGATGTCAACGGAAGTTATAACATCATGAGAAAAGTAAAAGGGGATGCAGTAATGCCACCCTATACAGGGTTTGGGTATAACCCGGTTAAGAAATTTATTACCTATGTATAGGTAACTATATATCAGTTTACTATATACATAATTACCACCGATACGATAAGTCCTGCAACACTGGCATTAAGGCTTCCTATAGGATGTCGTGGGATAATTAGCTTCCCGTGAGAAAGGCTTCTTTTGAAGTAACATTGCTCTTCGCGCATAGGAACAATCAAAAATTCAGTTTAATTTCTTCCTACCTTAAGAGGCTAAGCCGTTACCTTTGATCGCTGGGTGGAGCGAAAACGGCACTCTCAGCAAGTATCAGTACGGTTGCCACCCCAACAAGGAAAGTGCTTGCTGAGAGTTTTTATTTTAAAAAGTTTTTGTTATAGGAAATTTTGGGTACATTTGTGTGTTGAATTTCACCTAATTAAATTGTGCACACAAATGATTAGAGAATATCCTATAAATGAATTTAAAGACCTTGCAGAAAAGAATAACTGGGAGGTTTATTCATTGGAGCAAGTCAGAGACTTTGCTTCCGATGTAGTTAAAAGCATTGATCCTACCGAGCAGGAACGCGGAGCTATTGATTTCGTGTCCTTAAACCGTGTTGTTGTGGTTGATGAAAACTTCAACAAATCTGTTGTATATTATCGTGACCCACAGATTGAATGGAAGGACGCGGATACCGAAACAATCGAAAAAGCCGGAGCAACCGGACTTCCTGTAAAAAACAAATTGGGTTTCTATAAAGATACCCCTGAAAACCGCCGAAAGGGAATTGTGGGTATGCCTTACAAGAAAGATACCGAGTATAAGAAGAAATCAAAAGAAGATTCTGATAAATCCGAAAAGAAAGAAGACTAAGCCTTGTGAAGTAATGGAAAGAAAACAGAGAATACATTATATAAAGGCTTACTTGGGTAGCTTCTGTTATCCATTACTTGTCGCTATACCTTTATCTCCTATTGTGGATTGGATAGAAAAATATATATTTAGGGACTGGGAGTTTTTGAAATTTCTTGTTGTGCTTATCGTGATAGACACTCTTGTAAGCTGGGTGTTTCATCTAAGGAAGAAGAATTTTTCGTCCAAAGGGTTCGCAATGATCATGACGAAACTTTTTGTTTATAGCTGCCTACTTATCGTTGGACATGTTCTTGGAGGGTATACGATAGATGGACAAATCACCACTACTTTTACTTGGTTTCGGTCTTTGATGAGCACGGCTCTTATCGTCAGGGAATCTGTTTCCATTGTTGAGAATGCAGGAAAGATCAGTCCTAACCTTGTCCCTTCATGGATCAGGAAATATTTAAGGGACTTTGACGAAAATGGATTTTTAAAAATGAAGGACAAGAGCGACAACTGTCCTTCTATTTAGATAGGTAATTTTAAATTTTTGAGATATGCGTTTATATAGATTTATCGATACAGACAAGAAAATTGACGTAGTTGTCGTTACAGATGGTTCTTGTGAACAAAAAAGAGTTTTTATCACTGAATCTCCAAGAGGTGTTGTTCCTGCTGGTTCTGTCAATCCTTCTGCTGATGAAAAAGCAGGAAGTGATGCTTTCCTTGCTTTAGGCTGGAAATGGAATGTGGGAGAAAGTGTTCAGCATGAAGAGTTGGTTGCGTTTGCAGAAAACAACGCGCTTACTCTTACAATCGAACCGCAAGGACTAAATGAGGTTGTCGCTGTGAATGCAGAATGGAACGATGAGAATGCTTGTGTGCTGTCTGTTTACACTACTGTTCCGGCAGAAAAGGAAATTGAAATTTATTTTCCCAATTCGGTAAAACTCAATAACTCTATAGGAAGGTATGGTGTTATTAGAGGTGATAGAAAAGTGCTTACATCAAAAGTAAATGGTCGCACTCCTATGGAATTTACTTTGGCAGACTTGGGATTGGGTGCTAAGGAAGATTTAAACCTTGTCGTAATGGCAGATGCCGGAGTGCAGAAATTTGAAGTTGTGGCTAAAAACAGTAAGTAACTATGCTTAGGCTTTTATTTACAACAAAAGATTTAAGCAAGCAAATGACTGTCATAACTGATGGTATTGACAGTCAGATGAATGTCTTTGTAAGTGAAAATACAGTAGGTGATGTTGAGTATTACAAATCTCTTGGTATTGTAATTGATGCCGGTGTCACCTATAATATTGGTAAGTTCAAAGAATGGTGTCTTGCTAATGGATTGGGTCTTATTGGCTATCCCGAAGGACTGGGAGAAGAAAAAATAGTTTATGTGAATGTTCTCGACAGGACAGAATACACGTTTGCATTGCAGACAAAATCACTTTCTTTTGTTAATACGGGAGAAAGCAAGAATTTTGTCGTTACTTCCAGCAAACAGGAATATCGGGAGGGTGCGCCTTATGGAAAACCTATAGCCGTTGCCATTCAGATTAAAATTTCCGGTACAGGGTTTTCCGGTAACGCAGGGATAAGTCAAATTTCTGCTACAGAAAATCCTACCGATAAACAAAGAACTGGTACAGCTACAATCATTCAGGATGAGAGTGGAAAAACAGCAACCATTTCTTTAAGTCAAGCTGCATCTGTTATCACTTATGAAAACGCTATTTCAGCTAACAAGACAACTCTTACTTTTGCAGCAACAGCAGGAGATCAAGTAGTCACAATCACTTCTACCAGACAAAAGAAGCTGAATGGCAAAAACAGTGGTGCTCCTACAACTGTAAACACTACAGGAAAAGTAACTGGTACGGGTTTTTCTTTGAAAACTCAATCGGGAGCAAACTATACCGTTTCTGTTACTGAAAATACAAATGAGACTACCGGAAGAACAGGGACTCTTGTTGTGACACAGGAAGGGTCGGGAGCAAAATCAATTACGATTAATTTAAGCCAGACAAAGGCAACTGTTGCTTATGTTTATAATTTGTCTTCTAATCCTTCAAGGGTGGAATTTGCTGCTACGGGTGAAACAAAAACGCTTTCTATTTCTTCTACAAAACAAAAGACGGTAAATGGAAAGAATAGTGGTAGTCCTGTGGCTGTGAATTATACTACGACAGTTTCCGGTACAGGTTTTTCGAAAGGAACAACCGAATATTCCGTTGTAGCAGCGGTCAATACTGGTACAGCAAGAGAAGGGTCAGCAGTTGTAAAACAATCGGAAGGAACAAAGCAAATAACAATTGCGTTATCACAGGCAGCAGGCACTTCCGCTTAATTTTTTTATTGACGTGAGTAGGAAAAGAGATAAAAATAAAAATCAAGGAAAGTCAGACCTGTTAAAGGGTCTGACCAGCCTTTCTTTGGAAGATATTGTAGGATTGCAGAAAACTCTTCCTACTTTGCTTCAATCCAAATTACAGCAGATGTCTCGTTCTGATGATTTGGAAAATCTTTTAAAAGCTAATTTGTACCTGGATAATGTCAATCAAAGACAGGACAATGTAAAGGCTGTGTTCTTTAATCCAGATGAAGCAAGTGATACGGGAAGAGGATATAAAGACCCTATGTTTTACGGGTCGCTTCCTTTTGAAGTACTTCGAAGGATGGGGGACATTTTTGTTGTCCGGGCTGTGGTGAATACCCGTGTTGAACAGGTACAGAATTTCTTGCATTTTTCAACAGATGAACAGAAAGAAGGTTACACTATCCGAAGAAAAAGAAATCCTTTTGAGAAACAAAGTACAGAACATTCAAGAGAAGATCAGATAAAGATAGCCTATATTCGTAAATTCTTGGAAGAAGGCGGTTTCCATGACAAATGGGAATCTTTTGATACATTTCAGGATTTTGGGAGAAAAGTTGTGTTTGACAGTTTAACACTTGATCAGCTTGCCTTTGAGATTGTAAGGGACAGATCATGGAATTTGGCGAGATATCGTGCCGTAGATGCTTCTTTGATCCGTTTCTTGGACAGTATTGACCCTAAGTTCCGAGACGAGTTTGAAAAGTACCGTTTCAAAGGTTATCTTCCTAAATATTGTATGGCATGGCAAGGACAGATCATGGAAAATCCTGTTACGCATGAAAGCGTGATCTTCTACCCCTGGGAACTTGGAATAGGTATCCGAAACAAATCCACTAACATTTATAAGAACGGGTATGGCACTTCTGAATTGGAAACTTTGTCCAGTATTATGACATGGATATTGTGGGGATTTGAATATAATGGATCGTATTTTTCTAAGGGGTCAAACCCGAAAGGAATCATAAATGTTAAGAATCCGAACATATCTCAATCTTCTTTGGATGAGTTCAGACAGGCTTGGCAACAGACTATGGTGGGTACACGTAACAGTCATAGAACGCCCATTATCAATGGGTTAGACCTCCAGTGGTTAGATTTGAGCAAGAACACCAACCGAGATATGGAGTTTAGCGATTGGTTAAAATTCCTGTTGGTTATGTCCTGTGCTGTATATCGTATCGATCCATCTGAACTTGGTTTTCAATTCAAAGACCAGACTAATATATTTGGACAAGCCGGCCAGAAAGAACGATTGCAGCACTCTAAAGACAAAGGATTGAAGCCTATCCTTGTGTTCTTGCAAGAAGTAATCAATTATTATCTTGTTTCTGAATTGGACGAAGATTTTGAATTTGTCTTTACAGGTGTGGATGCAGAGGATGAAGGTAGACAGGTTGAGATTGATGCAAAGAAAATTCAAAACGGTATGGTTTGTTTGGAGGATATTTTTGAAAAATACTCTGGACGTAAATTCAATCCCGAAACGGATACTATCCTGAATCAATCTTACCAGCTTCAAAAGCAAATGCAATTACAGCAAGCTATGTATGGTGGAGAAGCGATGAATGAAGAAGTGGATCGTCAGATAGCTTCGGAAGAAAAGGAAGATACACAAAAATCTTTCAGTTCGAATCCTATCATGGATGCTGCTATGTCTTACATTGAGAAGAACTGGGGGGAATCGTGAACGTTCGATATGTAAAGAACATAAAAGTCGAGAAAATGCCGTTGGTGTCAAATATACATCATCATGCTGACCCTATGCGCTATCCTAAAGTACAAGAAGGTTATGAAGGGATGGCGCAGGTCATTTTCTCGACACAGATAAACAATATGTTAATGGATTTGACGAAGAAAATGGTTAGTCAAAAATCAAAGTAGGTCTATGTTATTCACACCGGAAGAAATACAGCAGTTGTTTTTCATTGTTGATTATCGTATTGCACGAGTGATTGCCGATGTATTGGGAAAAGATTATCTTTCCCCAGACGACATAGATGTACTTAAAAGGTTCGATTTTGACCTAAAGACAGAAATTCTAAAAATACCACCTTACTGGCAAGCATTCATATTTGGACGGTTAGCAGCCATACTTTCTCCTGCGCAGCTTTCTTCGCTTGATTTTAACGACTTAAAACAATATGTTGAAAAGGAACAATACCCGGCATTGACAACAAGGGAAAAGGCAGAATACAATGCGTCGGCTATGCGTTCTTATTCCTATATAAAGGGAATGGGAAATAAAATAAAGGATTCCCTTTCTTCCACCATATCGGAAGAAGAAATGAAAATAGCTGTTGCGGAGCGAGAAAGGGAAGTTGAAACAGCTATTAAAGAGGAACTTTCAGAAGGGGTTCTAAAAAGGAAATCCGTTCAGTCTATAGTAAGTGCACTTGGGCATAGATTGGATGAATGGAATCGTGACTGGGGACGTATAGTTGCTACCGAAATGGAGAACATTTTTCAGATAGGTACGGCTCAAATGATAATGAAAGAACATGGCATTCATGCTAAGGTGTATAAGCAAACAATGCCACAAGCCTGCCGGTATTGCTTAAATGCCTACACTACAAATGGCTATGGTTCTAAGCCAGTTATATTTGATTTATCCGAATTGATTGCTAACGGAACGAATATAGGCAGAAAATCAAAGGATTGGAAGCCTGTTTTAACAAATATTCACCCTTTTTGCAGATGCAACCTCCGTTACATTCCAGATGGTTATGAATGGGATGATAAAACACAATCTTTTGAACCTAAAAAAGTGGAAGATAAAGATCGTGTTGAGAGAAAATCAAAGGTGAAAATTACAGTAGGAACAAAATATTTCGAAGTATAATGAAAACAAGAACAATTTTTAATTCTGGCTATATCAGCATACCTACAGTGGATAGTTCAAAATGGATAAAGGATATTCAAGTGGGTGATGTAATAAGAACCACTTCCGGTTATAGGAGAGTGGTTAGGGTAACGCAGTTTGAACCATCATCTATACCTTGCGTTTTGGATGTGTGTTATATTACCGAGGACGAAACTCTTGAAAAGGGGTATCGGGAAGATGCGTTGCATAGGATAACGGAAAATTCTTTTGTTTTGTGTGATAACAAGGTGAAAAAGGCTAATAGGATACGACCAGGAGATGTTATTATGCTTAAAAATGGTTGCAAGGGCAAAGTAACCAACATTATACAGATACCTATTGATAATGTTTCGCAATATTTTTATAGTTTTGAACTTGATAAGCCGGACTTCTTTTTTGCAGATAATGTTTGCATCCCGGACGTAGTTTGCAGCAGTAATTCAAAATAAAATTTTTTAAATATGGCGTTGAATTTGAAAGCGTTACTTGGTTTACAGACGCAAAAAGAAAAAATAGATGAGTACAAAGGACTTCTTAAAAAGGAAAGAGAAATAAAGCAAGAGGTAGATTCACTTGCGGAGAATTACTCTTTACAGAAGTCTCAATACGATTCTTTGAGAGGTAGTGACAATGTGGAAGCCGCTATGAAGGCAGAGAGTTGTTTCAGTGAGTTCTTGAAACAGCAATCAAAGGATTTAATGAGTGTTTACAATAGAAGAAATTCTATCCAGAAGTCGATTGAGAGACTGGAAAACGATGAAGATTTTGCTGAAATGACAAAAGATATTCGTCAGCTTGAAAATTGCCGGGAATTATGGAAACAGGGTTTGATCAAGAAGTCTGTTTATTTTGATTTGTTCAAAGCAAAACAGGGAAAAGTTCGGTTTGCAGACGTGCTTGTTTTTAGAGGTGACAAACTTCTTATTTTGAATCGTGTAGGAGAAAAGGGTGCAGTTTCAAATGATTGGTGTATTCCGGGCGGACACGTTGACCCGGGAGAAACTTTCTTGCAAGCTGCCAAAAGAGAACTGTTTGAGGAAACCGGTATTGATATGTCGGAAGAGCTTCTGATACCGGTTGGCAAATATATTCCAAAGAAGAAGGACATTGAGATTCACTATTTCATGTGCTATATTGATCCTGATACTCCTGCAAACATTCTTGTGGATGGAGAGGAAGAAACGGGTAGCGAGTGGATCAATCCTCATACTGAACTTGATCTGTACAATTTCATTTTTGACATGAAAGACAATATCAAGCGTATTCTTGGTATTGAAGTGCCGGATGAATTTCAGTTGGTAATGAAATCTTTCAAAGAGGGTAAAATTTCAAAGGATGTGTTCACCTCCTATTGTGAAAAGAATCCTGAAAAACTTGAAAAGTCGGCAAACAAAACTTCTTTCACTCATGAAGAAAGAAAGGATTTGGCAAAGAAAGGTGAAGCAATGCCTAATGGTAAATATCCTATTCGTAATCGGCAGGATTTGAAAGATGCTATTCGTTTGTCCGGTAGTTCTTCTATGCCAAAAGAAGAAGTAAAGAAATGGATTAAGAAACGGGCAAAGGAACTTAATCTGGAAGATGAATTGCCGGAAGATTGGAAAGTAGAAAAAACTATGGATACGGCAGACGCACAGGTATTGCAGCGTGAATCTTTGAACGGTGAAACTAAAAACATTGTCCGTACAGAGGATGGTGTGGGAGAAGGTATCGAAAAAGCTATTACTTTTAAGAGAACCGTTTATGAAGAAAAAGAAATTGAAGTGGCAGAAGAACCGAACAAATATACTTATGGTGAGTTTCATGTAAATTTCTTTGACAATGATGGTGGAAAGGGAGATAAGTTTGCTGATTTTTTAGGTACGCTTCAAAAGGTGACTAATCTTTGTAAGCCTTTTTCCATTGTTATTAAGACAGAAGAAAACGGGGAACAGGAATGGAAATGGAACGGCAAGTTTCGTCTTGAAAATGTTACTAAAACAGAAAACATTCGAAAATCGACAGAAGACGAATTGTCCCCAGAAAACAGAGAAATTGAAGAAATTGAAAAGTCCAAAAAGACTGATAAGGGTATTTTCAACACTTATCTTAATTTTCTGGAAGGTGCTAAAACACGTCTTAAAAACATTCATTGGGGTGAGGAAGACAACTCCAAGCATGTTTACCTCGATGAGCTTTCAGAAGAAGTTTCAGAATTTGAGGATAAGATTGCAGAAGCCGGGCAGTCAGGATTTGGACGATTTAAAGATGGAGAAATTCAAGGGGACGAAGTGAAAGAAGATGATCCGGTTGCCATTTGCCAGATGATATTCGACAAAACGATTGAGTTTAGAAAAGAACTTGCTGAAAAAGACGAATATATTGGGGAAATAAGCTGGATTGACGATTTTCTTGCAACACTCAAACAGTCTAAATATAGATTGCAACTGCATTAAGGCGTTTGGAGATAGATTGCGATAATTATTAATAAAAGTTAAAATATTGGGTTCTTGCGATTTATCTCTAATTTTGCAGTATTTTTGAGTGTTACTAATACGTTTATTTCAATTTCAATCAATCAAAATGTTTGATAGTTTTAAATTATATGTAGACTTGGACTTGGAGAAAGCCAAAAGCGCGGTATCGGAACAACAGTCTCCGTATGCAAATATGGTATTCTCTGGTGTCGCTTCTGATTCTTCAAAAGACGATGAAGAAGAAGTGTTGGAGCCGTCCGGGTTTATATATGATAGATTTTTGAAATCCGGTTTATTTAATCTTGATCATCTTCCCACACGTTCACCTATTAACAAAAGTCGTTTTTGGATTGGTGAACCTATTGAAGCCTATGTGAAAGACAATAAGTTTTTTGTAAAAGGTAAATTGTGGGAAAAGTCGCCGGAAGCTCGTGCCTTTTGGGATAAGGCAATTGAAATGCAAGAATCGGGTTCGACAAGAAAACCGGGTATGAGCGTAGAAGGTAAGGCGTTGGAACGGGATAAGAAAAACCCTAAAAGAGTGACAAAAGCTCTTATTACAAACATTGCTCTTACAATGACACCGGTCAACACTAAGACCTATTTGGATATCGAAAAAAGTAAGGGTGGTAATGTGAATGATTTGTTGGAAATACAAAAATCAACTATTCTTTTTGAATATTGTACAGAAAACGGACTTGTCCAGATTGACAATAATTTCAAGGTGAATTTTCAAAAATCATATTCTTTTGATGTTGATGCTTTTTGGGAGATTTATCGTGCAGTTCAAGAAGGTAGGGTTGAAAAAAGTGTTTTAGATACATTCGTAGAAAAAGTTCGACAATAATTTTTATACATAATGTTATGGTAGACGTAAAAGAATTTAAAGACGATCCGTTATACAAGGCACTTGAAAATTCTGGTTTCAGTGCAGAAGATATCGCTACTATGGTGGAGAACGGAGATGTAACTTTTGAAAAATCGAAAAGTGTCGCCGATATGAAAGAATCCGAAAAGAAGGAGGACAAGAATATCGACAATGACAAAAAACACATTGACGATTTGAAGAAGGACGAAAAAGAGGATGAAAAAGACAAGAAGGACTTGAAAGAGGACATCAAAGAGAAAGAAGACAAAGTTGAGAAATCTTTCTCTATGGATGATATGAAGGCTTTCGGTGCTTCTTTGGCTGCTAACATCGTTAAGGGCATGACAGAAGTCATGAACGAACGTTTTGGCAATATTGAAAAGTCTTTGGAATCTTTCGGTGCGCAGACACCTTCTTTTAAGGGAGTGCAGACTTCTGCTGTTTTGGAAAAATCCATGAAGCCGGAAGTGGACGAAGATGGTAAGACACTTCTTTCTGTCACAAAACAACGTCCTTTGGTGATGGCAGCTATCAACAAGGCTGTTGAAAACGCCGGTGAAGAACTTGAAAAGTCGATTGGTGATGATGCTCTGATTTTCTTGGCAGACAGTCAGGCCGAAACCATTGGACAGGATTTGGCAAAATTCATGTACGAAAAGTACAACATCAAGTTCCAGAAGTAAGAAGTAATTCGATCGAATAAATATAAAGATTATAGAAAGATGGACTTGTATAACTATAATGATTTAGCTGCTTTTGGCGGTGCTGGCAATGTTGCCGATGTGTTGAAAGCAATGGAAGCCGGTTTACAGACCGGTATGCAATATAACGATCAGATTAACAATGGTGGTGGTCTGAAAGTTGAATCTTTGGATGCTTACATCAAGGTTTTGGCTAACCGTTTGAACCAGTTGGTTGTTTATAATGAAATGCCGAAACAGAGAATCGAAAATACGGTTCACCAGTACAACCAGTTGTACAAATACGGTGAAGAAATCGGTATCTTCAATCTTGAAGGTGAAACACCGGAAGAAACAGATACTCAATACATCCGTAAGTCAATCATCTCTAAGTTTATGGGCGTTACAGGACAGGTAACTGATCCGGCTATGCTTGCTAAACTTGCCGGTGGTATGAACATGTACACTCGTGAGGTACAGAATAAGACCACTTTGCTTTTGACTTTGATTGACACTCGTTTGACGGATGCTGATTCTACTTGTATCGCAGAACAGTTTGATGGCATCTTCCGTCAGCACATGATGGGTGTAGCTGCTACTGACCGTGGTTCTACGGAAGGTATGAGCACAGAACAGATTTTGGATGCTTACTATGGCTCACAGGCTGTGATTGATGCACAGAATGGTATCTTGACTGATGCTTTGGTTGAAGATGCTGCTGATCGCGTTGTAAACGTTTACAACGGTTATATCGACCGTATCGTTTCTGCACCGGTTGTGTTCAACAACTATGTGAAGAAATTCCATGAATCAAAACGTGTTGTTGTTGGTATGTCTAACAGCGTTGTAGGTGCAACAATGGGACAGTCTGTAAACGACATCATGACGCAGTTCGGTAAGGTTTCCGTTAAGAGCGACAAGTTCTTTGATGTTCGTCGTCCGATCAAGGCTTCTGCTACAGCTTCTTCTCCGAAGGCTCCGGGTGTTCCTGTTGCCGGTACTACCAAGTCTGTTGTTGTTACCGATACAAAGACCAACTTCGTATTACATGCCGGCTCTTATGGCTACTTGGTAACAGCTAAGAACCGTTATGGTGAATCTGCTCCTTTGAAATTGACGAATACTGCTCTGGCAGTTGCAGCTAATCAGTCTGTAGATTTGCAGTGGACAGCTCCAGTTGGAGGTGCTTATGCTCCTACTTGCTACGTTGTTTATCGTACTAAGAAAGTAACTGCTTTGACAGATACGACAGAATACTATCCTATCTTCACTATTCCGGCTTCTATGCTGGCTGCTGGATATGATGGTGCTGCTGCAACAAAAGTACGTGACCGTAACCGTATCATTGCAGGTACGAAGTCTGCTTTGATTTATTACAACGACAGTCAGATCAACGAATACTTACAGTTCGGTGACACTCGCAAACTTGACTTTGCTATCACTGCACCGTCTCGTAGATTCGCTATCTTGAATTACGGTACGCCGTGTTTGTACCAGCCGGCTAAGATTTGCCGTATTATCAATATCGGTGACGAAGGTTTGGGTGCTTAAAAGACAGTTGTCTTGGCAAATTAATAAGGGGGGAGGAAAGGTTTTATAACGCCTTCCCTCCCTATTTTTATTTATCAATAAATCATATTTCGTATGAAAAAGATTGTATCAACAGTATATAAAAACACTACCATTCAGTTTTTGAATGAGCTTGTGGAGTTTGAAAACGGGAAAGCCGAAGTAAAGGACGAAACTTGGGAATACATCAAAAATGGCGGTTTCTCCGGTATTGCTTTGGAAGAAGAAGCTAATACGCTTGAAAAGGAAAAATCTGAATCTGAAAAAGATACTGATGAAGCTCTGAAAGTTCTGAAAGAAGAATACGAGTTTGAAATTGCTCGTTTGAACGGTATTATCAAAGATAAGAACAAGAAAATCGAACAATTGGAGCAGTCTATTGACGTTTGGAAAAAAGAGGTTGAAAGACTGTCTAACGGTGGTCGGCCGAAAGAAACTGTGGAAGAACCGGTTAAAGAAGAAGCCGGCGCAACAGAAGAAGAAATTGCTTCTTTAAAGGAAGATATGTCTAAAATGACTTTTGAGGATTTGAAGGCACTTGCTATTGAAAACGGAATGAGTAAACAGAAAACCGGAAGATTCAAAGAAGAAAGTCAGAAAGACGAACTGATTGATGCTATAATTGCGTTACCTAAAAAGTAAAAAAGACATTTAAGTTATGCCGGGACAACTGATTTTTACAGTAAAGTATAAGAAAAATACGGGTTCTGTTATTTCCGTTGCGGAGATGTGGAACAATTACCTGTACGGTATTACCATACAAGCCGGTACGGGGACTTCTTTTTCTGATGAATCACTTAGAACTTATTTGAGTGCTGCACAGAGAGAGATCGAGAATTATTTTAATCTCAAATTTGTAAAGCAATTAGTTGAATCGGAAACACATTCTTATTACAGAACAGATTATTTCCAGCAATTTCCTATCATTCAAACTAACTGTCCAGTAAGGGTTCCGCTTGCGCTTACAGGTATGCTTAATAAGATGGAGCAGATTATTTACCCGCAAGGTTGGCTTAGTTGTGAGAAAGATATGGACGGGATAGGGAAACGAAGAATGAGTGTCGTTCCTACCGGTGCAAATTCGGTTAATGCAAATGCAGATGTTATTCTTACTGGAATGACTACGCAGATAGGCTTTCAACGGTTCACAAACATACCGGACTATTGGGACATTCAATATATAACCGGTTTTGATTTGGATAAAATGCCTGCCGATTTGATTAATCTTGTTGGTAAACTTGCTTCATTTGGACCGCTTAATATTGCCGGAGATATGATATTCAGTTTACCCGGTATAGCTTCTATGCACTTGGAAATTGATGGATTAAGACAATCTATCAACTCTACCGCTTCTGCTGAAAATGCAGGTTACGGGGCACGATTGAAACAGTATCAAAAAGAAATAGAGGAAACTGTAGGGCGGATAAAACTCGTGTACGATGAATTTAGGTTTTTAGTATTATAAGGAGGTGAATCATGGCAAAGAGTATTCTACAAACACCGGTTCCACCTTTGAGTAATGCAAGTCCTGAATTTATACGTTCAGAGTTTGATTCTGCCGTTTATTTGAAGGGGTATGAGGTGATATTGGAAAAGGCGTTAAGATGTCCTTGCAATGCACCGGACGCGCCTTTGGTGGATTGCCAGAATTGTTTCGGTACAGGCTATTTCTATATCAACCCTACAAATACTCATGCTCTTATAACCGGCATAAACGGGGATAACAATTATAAACGTTGGTCGGAAGAACTGATAGGAACAATTAATGTAACGGTAACAGATGTTGATAAGCCCAATTTAGGGTATTTTGATAGGATTACGATCCAGAAGGAATATTCTTATTTCAGCGAGAATCTTCCTGTAAGAACGGACGGAGAAAACTTTTTCGTGTTCACGACCTACAAACCATTATCCATATATAGTATTCATGTGTTTGACGGCTCAACAATGCCTTTAAGACAACTTTCAGTGGGAGATTACAAAGTAAGTGATGCGAATCCTTATTGCATAATTTTGACTGCTGATATGGCTTTAAACCCAGTTGTGAGCGTTTATTATCAGCATCAACTGGAGTTTCATGTATTGGATTTCCCACACGAAGTACGTGCTTCATGGAAAAAGAATAAGGAATCAGGACAATTGGAAAGAACAAGGCTTCCTATCCAGGCGGTAGCAAGAAGAACGCATTTGATAGTCTCTGAAAAACCTAATTTCGACGGTTCTGGCGTTATTTTGAACGATAACATACAAATGAAAGTGGTGGAATGATTTTACCGATAAACATAGATTTAGGTGATCTTGTGGAAGAGTTTAATCTTTCAGGGGATCAATCTGTGTTTTTAGGTTCTTCCATTATTGATGCGGTTGTCTCGGAATATCAACTTAGGTGGCAAAATCTTATATCAAGCGAACTTCATAAGACAAGGAATGAATATAAAAGGGGAGTTTTCATAGAAAGGGAATCCCCTTTGTCTGTTACATTTGGATTGACAAATAGAGAATCTTCTATTCCTTTAATGATAGAAGAAGGGCAACCACCTTTTGATGAAAAAGAAGGATTTAGAAATTCCCCAAAAAGAAAAGAAGCGGAAGGTGGAGGTTGGTACATTGATATTCCTTTCCGTCACGCAACTTCGGAAGCGGTAGCGGATTCTGGATTGTTTTCAACTATAATGCCTCAACAGATTTACGATGCAGTTCGAAAGACAGGAAGACTGGGAATTGGAAATTTACAAGGAAGGTTTGCCGAAAAAGGAGAGAGGAAAGAGATAAACAGGTTGGGAGTAAACAAACCATCTTACATGCACAAAGCTCCTATTTATCAAGGACTAACAAAAGTAAGCATTGCTTCTACTTCAAACGAGACAAGAAGCGGTTACTTTACATGGAGAAGGGTAAGTGATGCTTCTGATCCTAACAGTTGGTGGAATGGTGGTATTATTCCATATAAGCTCATGAACAAGGCTCTTGAACAAGCTAAAATAGATGTTGTCGCGGATAGGGTTATAAACGAATTTTTAAAGGCTATTTAGTTATGATACAGATAGTTAAAATAAAAAAGATTGTAGAAAGTTGTTTGGAATATGTTCAGACTGACTTTGAAAGTAAAAACAATGAAAAGGATTCTTTCTTGTATAAGGTGTTGGGAGACACGCAGGATGGCTCTTACAACTTCTATGAGCAGGCAAAGAATTTGTTTTTGCGGAAAGAAACAAACCCTAACAACATAAAGGTATTGCTGGAATATCCGAAGGACAGAGCAGGACTTCCATCTTATGTGATTCGTGAACCGGGAAAGAAAAGTGGTATCGCTAATTCTATAGGTAAGATAGAATCTTTTATGGGTGGCGTTCCTATGTACAGAGATACAAGACAGTATGGACTGGAAATTATGTGTTTTTCTGTAAATATGAACGAATCAATTTTGATGTCAGAAATTTTGTATGCACTTTTACTTGGTTCTTGGGATTTATTGGCTTCTCAATTTCTTAAAATAGAGTTTTCCATGAAAGAACTGATGATGGAGAACCATTTGATGCCAACTCCTATTTTTATCCGTTCTATCGGATTGGAATTATCTTCGGAAGAAATAGCTCCAGGGCTTGTGGACACTACTTTACTTGGAAAGATCCTCTTTGGAAAGGTCAACCAAGTGGATAGTATTGCTCTTGGTGATTCGACTGCTACAGATGGGCTTCCTGGGGTGGAATCGGAAATTAAAGGCAGTTGGTAGTATGTTGATTGAAAAATGATTACCTTTGGAAAACAAATTTGAAGAAGGGAGTTTATACAACCATCTAATTATTTGGAGAGAATAGAGGGAATAAAATCATATAAATTCGATGAATAATTAATTGAAAATCAATAAGTTATGAGTACATCTTTTATTTTCAATAACAAACAAATAACTCTTCCTGGCGTTTATAGTCGAATTACAACGTCAGAAACAAGCCCTGCGAGAACACTTGACTATTCAAAGACGATCATAGTTGATACTGGGGTTTACGGTGCTAACTGGTGCGGTGGTTCTGGCGTGGCTGGGGAAAACTATCAGAACTTGGATGCAGTTTATAGATTTGACACATTGGCAGAGTTCCGTTCTTTCATGAAAGGCGGCATGTATTGGAAGATTGCAGAGGCACTTTTTACACCGGATTATTCAAACCCTGCCTCTACTGGCATTTCACAGCTTTTGTTCGTTAGAGCCGCACAGACAGCTTCTGCAACTATCACTTTTGCAACAACGGCAGGTGGAACGTTTGAAGTTAAAACTTTGGACGAAGGAAAGGGAGCAAATGGTACACTTTCGGAAGCTGGCAATCTGATTACTGGTTATGGCGTTTCTATTGTGGCAGGAGAAGATGATCCTGAAAAATGGATCATGAAGTTTTACGTTGGCTCTTTTACCGGTTATGCAGAGGATGGTTATCCTATTGGAGAAACACCGGAAGATCAGGCAGCACCTACTTTGGTATTGCAGTCGCCTGAATTTAATAATATTCAGACTTTGATTGATTGGGCTAAATCAGACTCCAATTTTGCGAATTTGTTTGTTTTGACAGAGAATGCAAAGAAAGAAGGTGAAGGAACTGTAGCGGAAAACGACGTAACAACGGCACTTGCAGGAAAGAAATTCGCACTTGCAAAAGGCGGTACGGAAACTTATAATGCCGATTACATGACACAGGCTCTTGCTGCTATCACAGGGTTGGATTATAGTTTTGCTCTTACAGATCAGTTTGGACAAAATGCGGATTCTGCGTTACAGAAACAGTATATTGCCCACATGAACAGCCAGGCAAAATACACCCATTTTTTGTTTGTTGGAGGATATGCTGATGCTGCTAATTTCTCTAAATCACTTGATTTGGCAAAAGGCTTTAATAGTGAGCTTGTCCAGTTGGTACATGGAGGCGCAGGCATGACTTCCGGTATTACAGGTGTAAAAACACGTTGGTGGGGTGTAATGTATAATTTGTGTTGTATCTTGGGAAGAACAGCTGGAAAACCGCCTTATATTCCTGTTACAAACAAGACGATCGGTATTGACAAATTACAGCATACTTTGAGTGAAGTTGAAAAAACGAAGGCTTTGGATGCTGGTATGCTTGTGACGGTTTACAATGACTACACTAACAATTTTGTTGTGTTGCAGGGTGTGAACACTTTGCAAGACAACAAGGTGCTGTTCAATTCCAACGGACAGAGCCATAGTATTCAGTTCATGCGTATTGTCGCACAGATTAACAAGGAATTGGTTGTAAATGCTTCTATTGATCTGCTTGGACAGGAAAATGGTGTAAATGTCAATACTTTGTCTGCCGGCGCAGTGAAGGACTGGACGGTTGCTTATTTGCAATCCAGAGTAGCAACGGAAGCACAGGATAACTTGCTTCTTTCTTTTAAAGATGTTGTCGTAACAAGACAGGAAGATGCTTGGTTTGTTACTTATAAGATCGTTGTCAACAATGAAATCAATAAGTTGTTCTTTACAGGCTTCTTAATTCGTGGATAATAATTCTAAAAATATAGAATATCATGCAGACATTCAGTGCACCTATGGCATATATCAAGATCGGCAACGAAACAGCCGGTTTTGTTAGAAATATAACTGTACAGGAACAAATTAACCGTGTGGATGTACAGGGATTGGGTAGTTTGCCTATTCAGGAAATCCCGCCGGTTTCCTACAGATGTTCGGCAACGGTAGATCAGTTCTTCTTGTCTTTCAAAGCTCCGGTGGTGGAAGCGATGATTCACCGTCTGGGGACTTTGCAGGAGGTTTTGGACACCCTTACATTTGCAGAGCAAGGATTCTCTATTATGATTTATAAGAAATTGGTTCAGAACTTTGATGATGCTCGTAAGATGGTGACGCAGGTTGACCCGACAGGTCAGACGGTTGCTCTTTTAACTCCGTGTTTCATTGAAAATCAGAATTGGCAGTTGCAGGAGCAATCTGTTTCAAGTTTTAATGTTAACATACGTTATCTTAACCCGATTGTAACTGCTGAATATTAACTACATTTAACAAGATAAGTTATAAAATTTGTTAATATAAGGGCTTTGGATTGATTTTGTAAGAATAAAATAAGTTGCTATATTTGCTTCGTTGCTGTGAAGCAATTACATTCAATCTTATTATTCATAATAAAGGAAGGTGGGCGTTTGTCCACCTTTTGTTTTTAGAAATTATTATTATTTTATTTGTTTGGATTGTAATTTTTACTATCTTTGTGGCGTGTATTAAAAATTCAAGGTGATTATGAGTAGTAGATTTAAAAGTTTAGCTGATCTTGATGCTGCTTTTCCTACAGAAGAAAGTTGCGTAAGATTTTTGGAAGCCCTTAGATGGGAAGATTCTTATCCTATTTCTCCTTATAGTAGAGGAGCTAAGATTAGGATTCGTGGTAATGAGTATATTTGTTGCGATACAAATAAGGCTTTTGATGTAAAAACGAAAACTATCTTTTTTAAGACATCAATTCCGCTTATAAAGTGGTTTAAGGCTTTGTGGCTGGTTTTGTACGATGATACAATAAATTCTGTTGAAATGGGCAGAAAATTGGAAGTAACTCAAAAAACAGCTTGGGAGATGATGAGACGAATAAAATTTTGTTTAACTAATTCAAATTGTAAATGATATGATTAATAAGATTGAGTGTAAAGGTGTTCTGCAATTAGGCGGTATGTCGATTTCTTGCTATGTTCTTGAAAACGGAATGAGGGTTTTGTCGGGGAGAGGTATGCAAGAAATTTTAAGAATAACGGACGAAAAACAAGGTGGGACGAAATTGCCTACTTTTTTAAACAATTCTACAGTTAAGCCTTTTATTTTTAGAGATTTAGAGCCGGGACGATTTCAGCCTTTAGATTGCTATCTTGGGAATCAAAAGGTAAATGGATATGAAGCTACTGTGTTGGTGGATATTTGTGATGGAATGCTTGAAGCAAGAAAGCATATTGAATTGAGTGACAGACAAAAAATAATTGCAGATCAATGTGAAATTTTGGTTCGGTCTTTTGCCAAGGTTGGAATCATATCTTTGGTAGATGAAGCTACAGGTTATCAATATGACAGAGAGAGGTTTGAGCTTCAAAAAATCCTTAACGCCTATATATCGGACGAAATATTGAAATGGCAACTTACTTTTACAGATGATTTTTATAAAAATATATATCGTTTATGGGGGTTGCCATTTATTCCTAAATATATTAGAAACAAGCCTTCTTTTATTGGAAAGCTAACAAACAAATATATTTATGAATTGCTTCCGCAGGGTGTTGTAGATAGAATAAAAGAAAAAACGGGCAAAACTTCAAAGGGGAATTGGAAATATAAGTGGCATCAATCTTTGACACCAGAAATAGGGAGAGAACATTTGAAGAAGCAGATTATAGAAGTTACAACATTGATGTCTGTTTCTCAAACGAAAGAACAATTTGACGATCTGTTCCAATTGAAATACAAAACACCTCCTATTCAGTTACAGACAGAATTTGAAGAAAATTCAAAAGAAGAAATTTGTGATGAATTTGATTCTTCTATGAGTAAAATCATAAGGACTTCTTTTGAATCAAATAAAGAGAAAGGGAATGAGTAATTTTTTCAGAAAGCGGAATGAAAATTCCGCTTTTCTCTGTTTTATATGTATATTTGTGCGTATCAATCAATTAATCATAAAAACAAAGTATGGGAACAAAAGAAATTACAGTAAAAGGAAGAAAGTACGAGATTCAATTTCCTAATGTAGGACAGTATTACCAGATCGAAGTAAACAAACAAAGACTGGGGAAAGGGAGTTACAACTCATTGATTGGCAATCCTACTATTACAGCGCAGCGTGCGTTGGATATGATTGATGTTGAGGCAACTTTATCCGTTCTTTGTCCGCAGTTGGTTGCGGATTTGAAGGTAAAAAGTTTCTCGGAACTTGGATTGAAAGATTTTAAGGAGATCAGCGATATTTACATGAACGAGGTGTTCCCTTTCTTGAAAGAGGCTGAAAAAATACTTTCTTCTGTGGACTGATGAACCGGGAAGAATATAGGAATTTCGTCATAAAATGGAATAACACTTTCCCTATTGACAGGTGGTTTAGGAACAAGCACAATATTCCTTTTCTTTCGGAAGAACATAAGAAGTGTGATTTCTTTACTGAACTTATGGAGTTCGAAGAAGAAAAGGCATTTTATGAACTTAGTCAAGAAAAGAAAGAAAAAGAGGAAAGAGCGCAAGAATATATCCCCAATATCGGGGATTGGTTGAAAGCACCGGAAGGTGAAATTTCGGAACAAGATACTGCCTTCTATGAAGATCAGATGTTTAAGATGATAGAGATGGAGCAAAAGGCAAAAGAAAAAGGTAAGGAAAATGGCGGATAATGAAAAAAGACTTAGGGTGTCGGTGGATGTCTCTCAACTTAGGTCGGTCGGGAGAGATGTCGAGAATATGCAGCGAAGAATAGTCGAGAACAACAACGACATTATTCGTCAGCAGAACGACGCACTTAACCAACTTAGGGAGCAATTGAACCTTTTGGGACAGCAAAATTCCGAAAAGGGTAGGCAGACTGCAACACCTACGCGTCCAGTTGTCCAGCCTACACCACAACCGGAAGGAGAAGATCAAGAAACTGCAACACCTACACGAAGGAGAAGAAAAAAGCAACCGGAAGCGGACATTTCGGGAGAAAGAGGTGGATCCTATCAAGATAGAGGAACAAGAGCTATCGACTTGTCAGCTTTGCTTGGTGTAAATCAAGAAGGCTTTCGTGATATTGTGGAAGCCATTTCTTCCGGTAATAGCGATTTGTCTGATATAACAAAGCAAATTCTTCAAAACGTGCAAGCCGGCACAAGAGCTTTAGAAGCCATACAGGAAGGTATTTTTTCTATAGATGAAACTTTGTACAACGGAAGGGGTACACCTGGCGGAGGTTCAGGAATACAACCTATTCCGGTTCCCACCCCGACACCGGTAGACAGAGAGCCAACTACTATTACAAGGGAAAGACAAGAAAATGTGGAAAGAGGCAGCGATAGAAGCACTGCTACCAATATCGCAACAAGGGTTATTTCCGGCGTAGGAGCCACTTTCCAAAGTCCGGCTGCTATGGGTGGCGGGATTATTTCTTCTTTAGGCGGAATTTTAGGGGAAGGACTTTCTTTAATCCCCGGTGTAGGAGGATTTTTAGGCGGAGTTACAACGGCTATTGCAAATGTAGCTGCTGGTATTTTTACGACTTCTGTAGAAAAAGCTATGGAAGCTCAAAAAAGAACTATAGCCTATTCTCAAACAATGGGAACAACTGCCGGACAATCTATGGCTACGGCTTTCAGAGAGGGTAGCTACGCTTCTTCTGCTTTGGGAATGAATGTAGGTGAATACATTCAAAGACGTGCTGAACTTATTCGTGCCGCCGGCGGAAAAGAAGCAACCGTAGCACCTGTACCGGAAACACAAAGTTTGATGGCTGTACAGCGTTTATACGGTCTTAGCGATCAGTCGGTAATGGGAATGCAAGGAGCAATGCGTTTTGCCCGTACAGAGGAAGGACAAACAGCTTCTTCATCTGCTATTATCCGTTCATTTGAGCAGACAATGAAACAGCTTCAAATTCCTCTTAGTGAAATTGCTTCTACTATGGATGAAAGCATGACTACTTTTATCCGTTCTGCTGACGATATTCTTTCTCGGACAGGTGAGATAGACGCAGCAAACATAGCTGCTATCATGCGTGCCGTTCGTTTGCAAACAGGAATGGAAGGTAGACAGCTTGAACGGGTACAGGAATCTTTTATGGGACAAGGGATTTCACAGGACGAGGTGACACAGACACTTTTGTTTAGGGCAGCTCAGCAAGCTACCGGTTCGACAACTCCTTCTGAAATTCTTGCTGCTTTGGATGATTTGACAAAAGGGAAAGGCGATGAAAACGTAATGAAGCGTTTTCTCGATGCTTTAACGCAAATGGCGGGTGGAAGTCTGGAAACACTTCGTCACTTGATGCGGGGTGCTTTTACGAAATTGACCTACACGGATATCAATGCACTTACGGAAACAGGAACGCTGGATTACAAAAAAACGTTTGAGATGGTCAAAGAATCAAGCCAAGCACTCCAAGCGCAGAACGACCCGACAAACAGATACGCTCCTACTGCTGCCGAAAGAACTGTTACGGCAGGAGAAAAGATGATGTCAGCCTATGAGAATAAGATGATTGGTATTGGGGAAGCGAATATAGATAGATTAGGTAAGATATTGAATGCTATAAATGGTATTTATACTCATTTTGCTAACGATGGTTTAACGCAAGATATAAAGAAGGCATCTGAATTTTTGCTTTCTAAAGATTCCGCAACGTCTTCTTCTGTTTCAAAAATTGCTTTTGGGGGATGGGCGGGATTATCGTCAGAAATCCTTCTAAGGGTTGCTGCTGCTTGGGCAAAAGAAAAAACGAAGGAGGAATAATCTATGACACAGGACAAGAAAAATAAGAAAGAACAAAGTACGCCACCAGTTTATCCTATTCCGGCATACAAATATTCAACCGTACAGGATTTTATAAATGTATGGCAAAAGCATGTTCCTATCGGTACAAAAAGATATACGCCTTCTGATTTGATGAAGGTAAAGAACGAAAAAGGTATTTCTAACCTTGATATTATTTGGGGAACGTATGATAAGGAAGAACAGAATAAATATAAAAGTGATTACGATTCTGGCACGTTGCCTTATATAAAGCAAGGAACAACTGTATTTTGTCCGAAAGGAGATACACCTATTTCTCTTGTAAAGGCAGCAAAAGAAGGGCAGTTTGTTTCGCAGCAGAATTTTAAGGCTTATTGGGGAGATAATTACGAAGAACTGATAAGCGATGAAGAATATTTGCCCGATACAAATGTGACTTCTGCTTTGGATGGAACGGGTGTGAACGCCAAAATTATCTCCATGAATGTAAGGATATGGATTTATGTAAAGTCCATTGATAAAGTGATTGATTTATCTCCTTATGTACTGCAAGTGGTTACAACCAAATCCAAACAAACAGGGGAGTTCAGCGTTTTACTTGCACCGTTTTACTTCAATGGAAGCTCGTTCAAATTTGGGGATTCTGTTTTGGAGCAGTTTAATGTGGTTTCTAATACGGGAGCACAGGTAAAACCGTTCCAAGAAAAGTTTATTCAGAATAACGATATTGTTTTTATACGTTTTGAACGTCTGCAAAAAGAAAAAGATAAAGGAGAATTGGAGACAGGGAAACGTGTAGAGCTTGAAATTCCTATTTCCAAAGTGGCGAGAAACAATATTTGGGATATGATAGGGTTTGTGGATACTTGTACTACATCTTACGAAGCGCAAGGAAACACTAAATCTATTACAATAGAAGGTCGTGATATAAATAAATTGTTTTCAGATGATGGTTGCTATTTCATTCCTTTACTCAATGTAACCGATACGTTTTCTCATTGGTATGAGATGAATGAGGATAGTATTTGGTTCAAAAGAAATGTCCTTACAGGTGCATTCTCTAATCTTTTATGGTCATACCAAATGAAACCTATTCGGGAATGTATTTGGTTCATTGTGAATGTGATGTCTAATATAGGGGTAGCGAAAAACAATGTATTCGATTCATGGCAGGACAAAAGAACAAAAAGTTACGACTTGAGTGTTAAAGAAAAACAGTCGGTAAACGGTATTTGGCAGATATTCAAGGTATTTGTGGAAGATGTGCTTGAAAAAAGGGTGCTTATAGATTCATCTATCGCTAACCCGAACGGTACGCTTTTGGAATATATGAACAGAGTTTGTCAATTTCCTTTGGTTGAGTTTTATTTTGATACTTACGTCAACACGATAGACCTTGTTGTAAGGCAACCACCATTTAACAAAGATGCTATTTTGGGTGCATATAAGAACGGGCAGTATATCACAGTTAAGACTGAAAATACATACGGATATGATTTGTCTTATGATACGAGAAGTTATTCTTGGTATCAGCTAAGGGTAATGAGTAATCATGCAGGACAGAACAATACAACAAGTCTTGCTTTTGTCCCTATTGTGTATTTGAGTGAGTATGCAGAGGTTTTTGGAAATAAGAAAATGTCCTTTACGGATCAATATTTGAATTACAAGGAAACAGAAGGTACGGATGCAACCCGATCTCTTGCAAATTTCCAAGCAGCAGCGACAAATGATTTGATTTACATTATGGAATCAACAGCTTATTTGCCGTTTACAAGAACGGGAACTATTACGATTAATGGGGATAGAAGAATAAAGGTTGGTACGTTTATTTATTTTGAACCGACAAACGAGTTCTTTTATGTTTCTTCGGTTGTTAATAACGTTTCGTTTTTGGATGGTAATTTGCAAAGACAGACGATTGTGCAAGTGGAAAGGGGTATGTATATGCCGATCCTTTCCAATTCTTTCTCGAATGTAAAGGATCGGAAAGACAATGCAGGGGAAGAAAGCAAAGATGTCAAACCGGATTATTTCAAATTGATTGATTTGACGGAAATAAGGAATGTAGCAAAACAGGCGGAGGCAGGAAAGATAGCAACACTTGTCATGCCTAAAGTGGATAAAGATCAGTTCGATTATTTTCTTAACAGAAAAATGTTCAGTTAATTATGGCAGGAGGAAAGGTAAGAAAATTAAACGGTTCTTCCGAACCCATTTCATTCGGGTTTATAGTCATTCCTAACGGAGTGGATAGGGATTTGTATGTGGAAACTTGTTTAAGGAGAGGTCGTGTTTCTGTCATGGGAAATGGGGGAGCTTTCTTTCGGGATATTTATATAACAAATGAAGTTTTGGCTAATATCGAGTTCCCGGAGAAAGAAAATGAACAAGGGTCGGCTGTAGTGATAGCGAGCAACCCGTATGACGGTGTTCCTATTGTGATAGGGAGCTATCCGAGAAATGATCAGTCTCCTATGTGGAAAGAGAATACATTCCAGTTCAGAAAGACAGTAGGGAATGTGACTGCATCCTTATCGGTTGATCCGGCTAATAATGCAGTAATTGTTTCTATCAATTCTCCTAAAAAAGCATCCGTAAAGGTACTTGCTACAGGATCAGAAGAATCTGAGGTAATTGTTGAATCCACTGGAAGCGTGAATGTGACCGGAGGAACAAATGTTTCCGTAAAGGGATACACACAGATAGAGGCAAAGGTTGTGAATCCAGAAAAACCGGAAGAAGAGGAAAGAAAAGTCTCTATGGATTTGGAAAAGGTTTATTTTCATTGGAAAACGGAGGAAATGGAACAATCTTTGCAAGTGGACAATTCCGGTGTATCGGTAAAGATTGGGGAAGATGTACAAAGCACGATAACGAAAGAACAGTTAGATTTGAAAACGGGAGCATCTACTTTGAAAATGAACAACGATATTATTGAGTTCAATGGTGGGGGATTGAAAGGTCTGGTTGAACTGGATAATCTTACAAGTAAATTGAATGGTTTTGTAAATACATTCAATTCCCATACCCACAATGTTCCGGCAGGTTCATTTCTTGTTGGAGCAACGGCTGGCGTGCCAAGTCCCGCTCCTGTTCCCGTTACATCTCCCATGCAATCGGCGCAAAGTTTTGTTGCTTCTGATTATGAGAATGAAAAGATAACACAGGGTTAGGATATTGGGAAGAAATTCGTACTTTTGAACAAGTTAAAATTATAAAGCCGTGGCAGTTTTGGATTCAGTGGTAAAAACAGCGAAATCGACACTTAAAAATTTGGGTCGCTCCATGATGGCAGCGCAGTTCCCGAATGATTTTGAAGTGTATATGTGTTCTTTGGAGTTGGCAGATTCCAAAGGGAACACAATTGATGTCTTTACTTTCCCTATCAGCCCGGAGAGTATAGATAAGAGTGAGCCTAAAAGAACTACGGTAGTCAACACGGCAGGAGGCATAACAGTACTTACTTCTCCTGTTTTTATGCCGCAGACAATTACGATAAAGGGAAACTTTGGAAGGACATTCAAGATTCTTTTAAGCGGTTCTGATAGCGTTTCGTTGACAGGTGCAGCTTTTAGTATCTCGGCAGGAAAGCGTTATCTCTATCAATTACAGGGAAAATCTACAAGTTCTCTCACTATGCCTTCCTTTGATGCCGGCATCAAAACGGGATATGGTTGTATCAAGATATTACAATCTATCATAGATAAAAGCAACGGAGTGGACGAGAACGGGTTTCCCATGAAACTTTTCTTCTATAACATGGCACTTGGAGAAAGCTATCTTGTTACGATTCCACCGCGTGGCGTTAATTTCAGTCAGAGTATATCAAAGAATATGATATGGGAATACAATCTTGAAATGACTGTTATAGCTCCTTTAGAAGCGGTTTCGGGAACAAGTGGTAGTAAAGGTTCGCTTTTGGAAATGTGCGCCTCTAATGTGATACAAAAGGGCATAAATGAATTTGCAAGTTCAATCTCTAAAGGTTTGTTGGGCAATGGATGATGCTTTCGAAAAATTTTACAACGTAACGGGATATGATATAAAGTCATATTTCCAGAAGTTTGTTGATTTCTGTGCCAACGATTATCCTCTTATTGTGGACTATTATAGTAATGGTGGGGAGATGGACAAGGATTCTTTTTTGCGCCTTGTGGAACTTGTGAGAGAATCGGAAACGATTGAGCCTTTGTTTATTCTGCATGAAAATACTCTGGACGATATTTCCATGTGGGATATTCTGGACAATTTTACGGAAACGCAGACAAAACTTTCCACTATTAAAAGTTCTGCAAGGTGGCTTAGAAGTTCTTCTTTAGACAGGAACAATACTTTGCAGATGGAAAAGACACTTCGGACAGGTGAGCGTTTTGAAGATGTGGCACGTCAGCTTAACAGTTCCAACCCAGAAGATGATTGGATGAACATTACAATACCGCAGTATATAGAAGAAACTGATTATTCGTTCTCTGATGGAGGAAACAAGTTCTATATCAATCTAAAGAACGCTGGGAATAATTATCTTGATACTGTTGTGGATGTACTTGTGGGAGATAATATCTTGGGACGTGACATAGATGTGAATTTTGTCTTTGAGAATGACGATTTAAAGATAGTGATAGGCGATGATGCGATCCGACAGGCTTTGGATACTATTCTTTCTTCTCAAAAAGGTGCTATACCAGAGTTTAAGGATTATGGAATTGCAAATGAGTTCATAGGAACAACGGTGAACGCAATCCAGTACCCTTCTATTTTTAAGGATGTAATGAATATGTTCCAAAGGGATTCAAGATGGGACTCTGTGGAGTTGATGGATGTAAAAAGAGAGGAAGATGCCGTATTCCTTTCTTTGCAATGTAAAACGGTAACAAAGAAAGATTATTTAGTAAATGTTCCTATATAATTGATATTCAGATGATTACAAAAACAAGTGCAACAATAACCAATCTAAAGAATCTTTTTATAGAGATGTTTTTAGATAAGACAGCTAAGGTAAGTAATGTAGCTGACGGTTCGGTTGTGAATGCTACGGCATTCGGTGTAGCGAAAGTTGCTCAAAAGGCAATGAAGGATATTGCCATAAAGGAAGCGCAGATATTTCCAGATACAGCTACAGGCGTTTATCTGGATAAGGCTGCTGCTTTGTATGGTGTCAGCCCGCGTAAAGGTGCTTTGGGTTCTTCGACATATATAAGGGTATCTGCTAATCCAGGTACAGTATATGATACGTCTGTTACTTTTGTAAATAAAAATGGTATTCGTTTCCAAGTTGACGAAGCATTGACTGTAGGGGAAAGTGGTTACGGATATGTAAAGGTAAGAAGTATCAACGCAGGGTATTCCACAAACGTACCGCCTAATAGCATTACTAATGTTTCTCCGCATCCACAAGGTCATATCGAATGTACGAATGAATATTATGCTATTGGAGGACGTGATAGTGAGGATGATGAAACGTTTAGAATCCGTATTAAGAACAATCTGAATATCCTTAGCAAGAACACAATAGAATACTGGACGCAGACACTTAGCAATATAGATGATCGTGTTTTGAAGGTGATGAGTGCCGGCCTGGACGAAAAGGGCATATATAATCTCTATATTGTCTTACAGAACGGCATTTTCTTTACCGAAGAAGAACTTGATACACTTCTTGAAAGCGCACAAGGATATTTTGGTATTTCAGAACTGAATATTGAAGGGAAAGTAGTTGGTATTGGTATCAAGAATATTGATTGGTTCTATGTGGGTTCAGAAAGGGGGTTGGATTTCCGTGTTCAGCTTCAACCGGATTACGATGTGTCTACTGTGCGTCAGAACATACAAGTGAACCTTACTAAATATCTTGATTTTCGTTTTTGGACACCTGGAAAAATCGTAGAATGGGACGATTTGCTGGATATTGTAAAAAAGACCGATGGCGTAAAATATGTGCCGGACGAGTATTTCTTTCCGTATTACGATCAGCAAGTCCCGGCAAATCAGCTTCCGCGTATAAGGGGGTTTGTGATGCGCGATCAAGACGGAAATATTTTGTACGATTCTGATAGCAACCTCTCTCCGTTGTTTTACCCGTCTGAACCGGAGGATTTGTTTGTAGGCATCAACGACAGCTCACTCAACCTTTATCAAGAGGTTTATTTCAATGTGACAGATTCGGAAGGTGGCACTGTGGAAGGTGCAAATATTTCTATAGGGAACAATGCTGTTATAACAAATGACAATGGGCAAGCTATTATCCAACTTGCAAACGGACAGTATGAATATATTGTTTCCGCTTCGGGATATATCCCCGTAGAAGGAATGTTTGTAGTGTTGAACGGTAGTGTTTCCATTGATGTACAAATGGTTTTAGCTCCTTATACGGTCACTTTCCATGTGACGGACGAAAAGGGAGGGGTTGTTCCTTATGCAAATGTAATGATGGATAACAGAACAACCACTACCAATTTGCAAGGTGTGGCTTCTTTGTCCGCAAGGAACGGGAACTATCCCTACACTATTGAAAAGTTGGGATATGATGAGTATTCCGGCAGTGTAGTTGTGGATGGTAGAGATAAAGAAGTATATCCTGAATTGGAATTTAAGGTATGGACGATTACTGTCATTGTAAAGGATAAGGAAAATCAGCTTATACCGAATGTCATTGTAAAGGTGAACAATGGAGAATATCTTACGAACCAGCATGGAGAGGCGGAAATACCACTTGTAAATGGTGAATATCCTGTAACAATCGAAAAGACAGGGTATGATACTTTACAGGGGGAAATTAAGGTCAACAACCAGAATGCGGACGTTACCTTTGAGATGGATTTCTTTTTATACAATGTGGAATTTAATATTTCGCAGGTAAATCAGGGGAATCCGGCAGAAGGAGCTACAATCAAAATAGAAGGACAGCCGGGAGTATTGAATGTAAACGGTTCTGGACAAGCTACTATAAAATTAAAGAGTGGAAATTACAGCTACACCGTGCAGAAAAAGGGATATGATGATTTGACCGGATCGTTCAACGTAGAAGGACAGGATACATTTATTCAAAGAACCCTTGTATTGAAACATTATAATGTGGTTATCACTGTTCTTGACAGTGATAACAGTAGTCCGGCACAAGGAGCAGCAGTAAATATCAATGGCTCTTCTTATCCTACAAATGAAAGAGGGCAAGCTGTTGTAAGCCTTCAAAACGGGACATATCCTTATACCGTAACAAAGTCGGGATATTATGACGGCAGTTCTTCGGTTACTGTTCTTGACAGTGATAACAGTAGTGTAATAAGTTTAAAGGCAAGACTTTACAATGTCATAATGACGGTAAAAAATCCATTGAAAGAACCTATTAAGGGGGCTACAGTGGAGATAAATGCAACGTCTTATCAGACACAGGATAATGGTGAGGTGTCCTTGCAGTTAAAAAATGGTACATATCCGTTTACGGTGGTTGCCAATGGTATGGACGATTATTTAGGCGAGCTGGAAGTTGTAAGCGCAGATATTCTGTCTTTTCCTGTAAATATGGAGTACAAGAAATACGATATTGTATTTACTGTACAGACAGATGAAGGTGTTGCAATTGAAAACGCTAATATTCATATCAACGAAAAGGACTATCAGACTTCGCAGGGTGGTTTGGTAACGGTTCGTCTTTCTGACGGGCAGTATCCTTATACGGTAACGAAGGAAGGTTATGTTCAGACACAAGGTAATGTGGAAGTTTCCGGTAGCAACAAGAACGTATTAGCTCAACTTACCCCTATATCATATAATATTACGTTTGTAGTAAAAGATAACATGGCTTCGCCCAATCTTTTGCAAGGAGTGTCTATTGATATAGAAAATGAGGACAAGACAGTTACCACAAATGCGTCAGGAGAAGCGATAATCAGTCTAAAAGCTGGTAAATATACCGCTTCATTCATGAAGAACAGCTATAAGACTGAAACTCTTTCATTTGAAGTAACTGGAGAGGCTACGTTTACGCAGATATTGAAGAAGATATGGAATCTTACCTTTAAAGTGACCGCCGCAGGAAAATCAGGCTTAAAAGATGTGACTGTCAGTGTAAGTGGACCGGCCATATTAAGTGGAAATACTGTAAGTCTTAAAACAAAAGATGATGGAACAACTGATCCTGTGCAGGTAATAAACGGTGCTTATGATTGGAATGCGTCACTCACAGGATATTCGCCGGAAGAAGGTGTGGGCAGCATACAGGATGCCGATCAGCAGAAAGTGATAGAATTGACTTATGGATTCGAAACTACATTTACAACTTATCCAACAACAGAAGGTGTTGAAATTACTATTGATGGTAATGATACAATCACAACGGGGCAAGACGGTATAGCAACAATAAATCTTTCCACAGGAACGCATACTTACGCTTATTCAAAAACAGGTTTTTTAAACGGGACAGGAAATGTGCGAATCGAAGAAGCTGAAAAAAGTGTACAGATAACACTTGTTCCTGGAGCGACAGTTACATTCCATACAAAGGTAGGAAATTCTGCTTTGGCGGATGTAAAGATAATTGTAGGGCAAAGTAGCGCAAGGGCACTTCCTGAAACCATTGTAACAAACAGTCAGGGTATCGCGGCAATTGATCTTCCTACAGGGGATTATCAATATCAGATTCCTACTACAAGTATGGATAATCCTAATCTGGTGGAAGCGCCAAGCGGAACATTTAGTGTGGCAATTACCGCAAGCGTCATTGAATTGGATTTGGCTGATTATGTAAAATACAATGTTACTTTCCAGACTGTTCCATCCACACAAGATGTAGCTATAAGTTTTGCCAAGGCAGAATCTCCAGACACACCTGTTGCAAGTGGAGCTACTGCTTCTAACGGCATTCTTACTTTGACTTACAAGAACGGACAGTATATCTATACAGCAAAGAAATCCAGTTATAAAGATGTAACAGGTGAATTTACAATTGCTGGTGGAGATCAGAACATAACGGTTGAGATGCTTCAAATTTCAACGGTTACATTTACTGTAAAAAGTCAAAATGATAGTTCTCCTATTGAGAATGTCGTTATCGAAATGACAGATCGAAGCGATTCATCTAACAAATACAAAGGGACGACTAACTCGTCTGGTGTAGCTACTATGACGTTTGATGGTGGAGAGTTTGAGTGGTCACAAGACAGCGATGCGGATTTTTCCAGTTGTCCTGTTTTTCAAGAAGATGAGAAATATCTTGTTCCAGCGGACGGCGTAATAACAGATCAATTAAAAACCTATTTCCCCAATGGTGTAATTGTTTCTTCATTGACAATTGTTCAGGATAAGGATAATAGTGGTATTACGGAAAGTCTTACCAGAATTTACAATTCAAATAAAATAGATGGCTGGGAGGGAAGCTGGGATAAAACGAAAAAGAACCTTACTTTAACGAGTGTAATCAAGACATCGACAGCTTCTACAGAGACTTATGTTTTGTTTAATGTGGATGCCGGACTTATAGGGTTTTCGAATGGTTTTTTCCAAATTGGCACAGAAAAGACAGTGGATTATCACAAGGCTTTGGATTTTGGTTTTAAGGTAAGTGGTGTTCCGTCCAATCTGAAGATAGTTATAACTTATGGCTCGCAAAACGCTCCCTTAACGGTGGAGATGGAAAATGATGTAATTCAAAGATTCCAGCTTTCTGATCTTTTGTTGGATACAGAAACAATAGGTAATTCTACCATTTGGTCAGTGCATGTGCAATCTTTTGACGGAGGTACATTATCCGCAGATGATTTGAAAGATTTGAATATCACATTCTCTTTCTATGGCAAAAAGGCAATAAGTTCGGATATTCCGGCTGACAAGGTTCTTTATGGGAACTATGATTATACAGTTACCCCGCCTTCTCCTTTGGAAGCACAATCAGGCACGTTGAATGTAAATGCGCCTGCCATCAACAAAGAAATTTTGATTGCAAATAATGTAGATGTAACATTTAAGGTAACTTCAAAACAAGATTCATCACTTATTTCCCGTCCCAAAGTTGGTGATTTTGTGTATGGTGACAAAACATGGTCAACTGAATTGGACGGTACTAAAACTTGTGTCGGTGTCATTACTGATGTAAGAAGTAAGGATTTTGACTTCATAGGTTTGGAAAATCTGACTGCCAGTTTTTGGACACAGACATTAGGCATTATTCCTAATGTAGTTGCCGAAACAAACGAATCTTTAGCCATGTGTGACTTCGCAGGTAAGACAAATTCTCAAAATATCATACTTACGAAACCAACGGAAAGCACGGCGGCACATAAGTGCGCAGCTTATTCTACAGAAGGATTCGGTACAAATTCTTGGTTCTTGCCTTCTTGTGGACAGTGGGGTGTAGCTCAATTAAACAGAGTTAAGATCGACACTTCAATAAGTGCGACAATCGGTTCAGATCCATTGAGTAGTGGTTCATATTGGACTTCGACACAATATAATTCAAATGATGCTTGGATTTTTGGTTGGGTTAATGGCACAAAAAGGGGAACGACCAAAAGTAATTCATATACAGTTCGTCCTTTCTGTACCTATGAATACAATCCTGTTCCAAATGGTGTGTATATTTACGATAAAGACAATAATCGTTACACAAAAGAAGAATGGGTATCATCTGGTAAAGGAGTGTCTGCTGTATGTGGTATAGGCATTTCAACCGATACTGATTCGTTTATGGTATCGACGAATAAAAGTGGTGTAAACTATGCTTTTGGAGGTCAAGGTACTTTGATCTCCAATGTGCCAATGTTAGACACTAATGTAGCAAGCACAGTCCTATACAAATCAACGCATGGTTTTATTTATACTGATGTGATAATATCTGCTTTAGGAATTGACAATGCACCTGCGGCAAAATACGCCAAGACATATATGTTTGGGAATGGACAGAATGGCTATTTACCTTCATATGGCGAGGCGACCACTCTGTATTCTTACAAAACACAAGTGGAAGAGATTTTGCACATGTTGGGTCTTTCTTTATGGGAAAGTGCATCTATTCAAACTTGCACCCAGTATGGGACTTCAAATAATGCAAATCTTAATTGGACAAACGGGATTTATTCTGGACCAGGTAAAAATGACAGGCATACAGTTTTACCTTTTGCCCTTCTTCCTTTGCCCAATCCAGCAATTCCTATCGAGAACGCTCTTGTAAAAATGACATCTGCATCAAACAATTATCAGCAGAATACAAATAACAATGGAGAAGCTGTTATTTCTGCTGCATTAGGCGTTGATTATGATTATGAGGTCAGTGCTGATGGTTATGTAACGCAGAACGGGAAAGTCGGTGCATTAAATGAAGCGAAAACAATTGAGGTTACTTTGCAACCTGTAAGTGAGCTTACAGTAGTTGTCCATAGGAACACATTAGACGGGGCAACTGACATTTCCGGCGTACAGGTTGTTGTGACTGAAAATAAGGAAGGAGGGGTGCAGATGGCTTCTGGTACAACTTCACAAAACGGGACAGTCGTTTTATTTGTACCAGACGGAAGCTATAAAGTAGCTTTTTCTAAAGATGGATTTGAAAGCAAAGAGGAAACGGTTGAAGTAAACGGGAAAACTGCGCTTAACACCTTCCTTTTGCAGATATACAATACTATTAATGTTCAGGTAAGAAGAGTTGGACAAATGCAAGGTATGCCAAGCCAAATCCAACTAAAGGACAGTACGGGGCTGGAGGTGATTCAGACTAAAAATATAACCACTACCGTAACGTTCGCCAATGTCGCATACGGACAGTATATCTTGTATGTACCGGAAGGGGATTTTTCCAAAGAAACATCCCAAAGCATTACTGTGAATAGTGAAGGAATGCAGGTGCAAGTAAACCTTACTCCGCTGTATATGGTGCAAGTAAAAGTAAACCCTACTGGTGGTAATGTGGAATTTACAGATTCAGAAGGGCAGAAGCATACAGGTTCGGCAGGGCCAGCAACATACACGGCACGGTTTGACAAAATTCCTGCGGGAAATTATCAGATTAAGATTACATCTTCCGGTTTCAGTGATTTTTCAACGACAGGAAGTATAAGTGGGGTTTATCAAACAAGTGTGAATCTGGAATACACCCTAACTAAACCGAACAAGTTGGTGCAAATCACGTCCAACCAAACGAACTACGTGTTGGACACCTCCTACAAATACGTTTCCCTTCTGATAGTAGGGAGAGGGGGAGAAGGTTTTCAGTTTTGGGAATCTTGGGATAGTTTTGTATTGCTGGGCGGAACAACTGGACAAATTGTATATATTCCTAATATATTGATATCGGATATTTCAGATGGTCGAATAGCTAAAATTACATTTAGCAATGTTCCAAATGCGGGTAGCTGGACATACGGCACAAAATATTCCATAAAATTAGGAATAACAACTTATAAATATACAGCTTACAATGGGGTAAGCGAGGCTCGTAATGATGCTGACCTTACTATGCCACAAGAAAGCAGACTATCTAATTATTCTGTATATAACGCAAAAAGTTCTGGTGCTATAGCTGCTCACATGGCAGGTACATTTTATTGTAGTGGAAGTCCAGGAAGCCAAAACGCAAAAGAAGAAACTTATTCTTTTACAGGACCAAGAATGCAACCGTCAGGTGCTCCAGGTGGAGATGGTAGATATGGATTTAAAAGCACTTACGAAAGTCCTGTTTTGGGAAACGTAACCAAACCTATTCAATCCTCAGTTGTTATTCCTGTCCAATCTATTTTTGGAGGCACAAGTAAAGGTGAATCGGGATATCTGAACACCAATTCTGGGAAAAGAACTGGTGCGTCTTCATATGGAGGTGCAGGGTATGGTGGTTCTATTTCCACTTCTTCAGACGGAGGAACAACAAGAATTGCTGGGTATGGTTCTGGACAAGAATCTTCTCCGGCAGATGATGATGCGGGAAATATTACGAAACCAGGAGAGGGTATATTTTGTATATACTACCACAACGAACCTATTTGATAAACTAAAAGGAGAGTTTAATTGCTCTCCTTTTTTTTTGCTTTGATTATAAAAGAGGTACAAACTTACCGTGTTTGTTCGGAAAAGATTATCTTTGTGATAAAACAAACAATTAAAAATCATTGCAATGGATATAATCAAAAGAACAGTAACAGCTAATTCAAATAAACTTGTTACAACAAATGGTGAAGCTGCACCTTCTTTAATCAGCAGTGCATGGAACTTTGCTACAATCGAAGAAGATATTGTTCTGATTGACCAAAACGGACAAAAAGTTCCGTTTGTAATCATTCCTCTTTCAGAAGGAGATATCAAAGTGGTTCTTTCAGGTGGAATGGAATACACCATTTCAGAAGCGGAAGTGAGCGCAAATTTGGGGTCACCTCTTATGTACATGGTTCAGAAAGTCTTGAAAGAAGGGACAACGGCAACCAATCTTAGTATAGGTTTTTAAGGAAAGGAATTGACAATGAATTTAATAGGAAATATTAACGCAATTCCTTTTAGGAGATTTAGGGGAGGGGGTGGAGTAGCTCCTATTCCTCCTTTCCCATCTGTTACAGGTATGATTGCAAGGTATTCAGCATTAGGTCTCACTAATGAACAAATGGCAGAGAACCCTATATGGAAAGACCTTACAGGTAATGGGCATGATTTACAGATGAAGAATTTCGCTTGGAAGGGAATGTCCGGGGTTGGAGGATATGTTGGTGATTTTTCTAAATGGGTGAATAATAGAGATACTACAGAAATAGGAATAACTAAAAGTAACTCGAAAGTCATTATTGATGTTAAAGTATCACAGGGTTCAGGAAAGAATATTGTGTTTATCAGTAAATCTAATTTAGGTATATCTAATAATGTCACCATTAAGATTACAAGTACTTACCCGGAAGGAGTTATGAAATTTGCCAATTCCGCTTCGAATAAGTATTTAAAGTTGCCTTCAAATGGAATAATAACATTACAAGGTAACCCAGAATATACAAGTAATGAAATGCATCTTCATTTAGCAAGTGCGGATTTAGGTCAAATCACCATCGAACAACTACCTCTCTACCCAGGCTTTATCCTCGGTGACGGAATAGACGACTTTGCAGTTACAGAGAAGGAACTTAACTTTGAGGATACCTATACGGTGTACACGGCGTTTATTCCGTTTCAGAGTAATCCGATAAGGAATATGATTTTGTGTGGAGCTGATAGCAAAAAAACTTTTTCCATGCAATATTCGTCTTTGGTTTATGTATCTTTTATAGCGGGTAATAACTATTATATAAATGCTAATTTTGTTAATGGGCTTAATTTGTTTGCTTGTAAACGAAATGGTAATAATATATATATTAAGAACTTATTAACTAATAAAGTTGTAACAGGTACGTGTGGGGACTGGATGGAAAACGCTGGGCTATATTATTTATGGAAGAATGCAACTTATGCATCTTTTGCTAAAGTCGCCATTGCCGGTCAAACAATCTGTAATGGATATTTCTCTACCGATGAAGACGATGAAAAGGTTCTTAATTGGTATAAGAAGCAATATCCCTGGCTCTTTCCCTACCAAGCATGGACAGTGGTAGGCAAAACCAACGAAGACGAAGATCGTGCTA
>ENA-OPVU01000139-OPVU01000139.1-human-gut-metagenome-genome-assembly--contig:-NODE-139-length-51444-cov-63.524198_pt1 | contig 51444 bp, 44 predicted proteins | sample MGYA00241497_ERZ501986 | MGnify/ENA primary metagenome ERZ501986 (study PRJEB25962, sample SAMEA2042995) | human gut metagenome | biome: human gut; feature: human-associated habitat; material: faeces...
TTGCTCAGGTGCTTATAAAAAATATTAAATTATAGTGTTGCGGAAATTAGGATAACAAAAAGATTCGCCATTTTTTTTATATTATCCCCCATTTTTTCTTGCGAAATCAAAATATTCTTCTCATAAAACAAATAGCAAAGCGTTTTTATCTATCACTTCTCGAGAGATTGCTAACACTTTGAACATCAATAGAAGTGCCATCCTTAAGCATCTCAAGAAGATGCAGGAAGATCATATCATCCGCAGAGAAGGCTCGCAGAAATCAGGCAAATGGGTTGTCATATCATAATCCTGACCGATAAATATTATGTGGAAGCAAACACGGAAATACTCTTCACTCTTCACCAAACCCTCCGGAATACCGATAAACAGGGAGGTTAGCGGGGGTGAAGAGTTTACGGCAGCTCTTCACCCACTCTTCACCACTCTTCACCTGTATACTTTTCTAAGAATCCGACTGAAAAGAGAAGATTACAGTTGGATAAACACCGTAAGAGCTAAAACAACCCGCCGATTTAAGCATTGACAAGAATACTGCAAAAATCAGAGATAACAAAAAGATTCGCCACCTTTTTTATATTATCCCCCATTTTTCTTGCAAAATCAAAATATTCATCGTATCTTTGCAAATAGAATTTGTAGTAAGGCGAATAGCTCACAAAAAGCTATCCTGAAAACATAGGAGATTAGATTATGACAGAAATGAACGATAGAAGATTGCCCGTAGGTATCCAGTCTTTTGAAAAAATTAGAAAGGAAGGATACCTATATGTTGACAAGACAGATATCATCTGGCAACTTGCCAACAGAAATAAAACGTATAATTACCTAAGCCGCCCACGCCGCTTTGGCAAGTCGATTCTCGTGGATACACTCCAGGCTTACTTCGAGGGGAAAAAGGAACTCTTCGAAGGATTGAAGGTGATGAAGCTAGAGAAAGACTGGACCTGCTATCCCGTAATTCGACTCGACATGAGTTGCGGAGGAGCTACCCCCGAAGAACTCAACTCCTATCTCGACGATGCCTTCTATAAACTCGAACAGAAGTATGAAGTTGCGGTACGTCCGGAGGTTTCCCTTGCCGTACGTTTCCAGAACATCATCGAAACGATGTTTCAAAAGACAGGAAAACAGGCGGTTATCCTCATCGATGAGTATGATTCTCCATTGCAGCACTCCTGGAAGACTCCTCAGCATGATGCCTGCACAGCCATCTACAAGTCCGTGTTTGCCGTCTTGAAAAAAGAAGACGAACACGAGCGTTTCGTCTTCATCACGGGCATCACCAAGTTCACACAAATCTCCCTCTTCTCCGTGCTCAACAACCTGAGCAACATCAGTTTTGATGCACCCTACGCCACCATCTGCGGTATTTCAAAGCAGGAAGCTGCCGAAAACTTCATACCTGAGATTGAGGCAATGGGAGAAGAAAATGGATGGACTCCAGAGGAGACTCTGAAGCAGCTCACGGCGTTTTACGACGGATATCATTTCTGCCGCAAAAATATGGTGGATATTTTCAATCCGTTTAGCCTCATCAATGCCCTGGATGATAGGGAATTGAGAAATTACTGGGCTTCATCAGGGGCCACTTCCCTATTGCCAAAGTTCGTGGATGACATGGAAATGAAGATGGAATATTTTGACCATTGCTTCATCGAGCGCGATACCCTGGAAACATCGGATGTGGTGAATGGCGGAGCCGAGCTCTTCCTCTATCAGTCGGGTTATCTCACCATCAAGGGTTACGACGATGGCGTTTACATTCTGGGCTTCCCTAACTTTGAAGTTCGCAAGGCATTATACAGCGTAGTGGTTCCAGCCTTGACCATGAAGTCGAATTCGGAAGTGGTTTCTGCGCAGAGCTTCCTCAGAAAAATGATGCAGGACGGCAATACCGCTGAAGCCAAGAAGGCATTAAAGGCTCTTATCGCCGATGTTCCATACAGCAACAAGAAGATGGCAAGTATGGATATGGAGGAACGTTACCGACTGATAATGAGTACGATATTCAGAGCCTTGGGCTTTAGGGTGGAAGTAGAAAGGATGCTGGCCACTGGCAGGATTGATATGATTGTAGAGGTTCCATCCTTCATCTACGTCCTGGAGCTGAAGCTATCGAACAATGGCGGCATTTCTGCTGCCGAGAGCCAGATAAAGGAAAAGAGCTACACAGAACCATTCAAGGCAGACAAACGCAAAGTTATCGCCCTGGCAGTGGAACTCGATGAAAAGGGCAAGGGATTGATAGATTGGAAAGAAGTGGATGAGTCTTTGTAATCAAGATAAAGCTCTTCACCCTACCCCAGATAAACAGGGAGGTTGACGGAGGTGAAGAGTGGTGAAGAGCGGGTGAAGAGTTGCTGATGACTCTTCACCTCCCGAAATGCCGATAAGCACAGGGGATTTGGGAGGAAAGGTGAAGAGTGAAGAGTTTTTTGCAGAATGCTAAACATAAATCATATTGATAGGATTGGGAAATCTGGACACCCTGTCAGAGATGACTATCTCATAGGAACAGCCGACTGTTCCCTATTCCGCTAGTCGGCTGTTCGCCCCAAACAGCCTACTGGCCATACGCAAACAGCACACTTATCTTTCGGAGATAAATATCAGAACATCGGAGATTTATCTGCCAAAAACAGCCATATCAAAACAAAAACGAAATGAAACTTCCCTGAAATTTGGAGGGTTTAAAAAAATATATTACCTTTGCACCCGCAAAAAAGATAAGATTATGAACGGATTGTATACTATATTATTATTGGTGCTGAGCAACATCTTCATGACGCTAGCTTGGTACGGACACCTCAAGTTGCAACAAACGGGCGTGAGCAGCAACTGGCCTCTTATCGGTGTCATCGCCTTCAGTTGGGCTATCGCCTTCTTCGAATATTGCTGTCAGGTACCAGCTAACCGCATCGGTTTCGTGGATAATGGCGGACCGTTTAATCTGGTCCAACTCAAAGTGATACAGGAATGCGTATCGCTTATCGTCTTCGCCATCATCGCCAATATCCTCTTTCAGGGACAGGGATTGCACTGGAATCATTTCGCAGCCTTCTGCTGCCTGATTGCAGCCGTTTATTTCGTATTCATGAAATAGCCGGATAAGGAGTTAACTCAATATAACTCCTTATCCGGCTACCTTTTTAGTTTTACACCTGCCCTACACCAGCTTATAGATTTCGCTCGGTGTCTTGCGCTTCAATACTTCCAGCTGGAAGTCCTTGCCGGCTATGATGCCTTTGCTGCGCAGGATCTGCTCCACGGTTTTGCGTGCCAGCTCAGGATGGTTGTTCTCCTCGCTGAGATGACAGAGCCAGACGTGATGAAGCTCCGGTGTAGCATAATTGGCAAGCGCCTCGCCACAATCGTCGTTGCTCAGATGACCGTTATCTCCCAGAATGCGTTCCTTCAGATACTGGGGATAATGACCCTGCTGGAGCATCTCTACACTATGGTTCGCCTCGAGCACAAGATAGTTGGCACGCCCGATAAAGTCGTGCATCTCTTCAGTAATATGACCCACATCGGTGATGAGACAGAAGTTTACACCACCGCACTCCACAAAATAGCCAACATTGTCGGTACTGTCATGGGGTACGCCGAACGGGGTAATCTTAAACTCGCCCAGTGTGAAAGTTACGTTCTTCTCTATCACATGAACATGGTTAGGCTCTATCTTCTTTCGAACACAATAATTGCGCTCGATGCCTTGATGTACTTTACGGGTCGTATATACCGGTAGATGATAGTCAGTACTCAGACTCCCCACCGACTTTACATGGTCGGCGTGGTCATGGGTGATGAGGACGTGATGCACATCCTCGAAGCGAAGTCCATAGTTATGGAAATGCTTCTTCAATATTCTTATTCCTACTCCTACGTCTATCAGTATCGAATCCGTATCAGTGTAAAGATAATAGCAATTGCCACTACTTCCACTGCCAAAGGATATAAATTTCAGCATTTTAATTGTTATTTTCCATGCAAAGTTAGCAAAAAAGATTCTTATTACAAAGTTTTTTACTATCTTTGTGCCGAAATATCGCAAAAAAATAGAATTTTTAAGATTTGAGAATCATGATGAAGAAGTCGATGATAGGTTTATGCATAGCTGTGGCATGCATGACCGCAAGCATATTCAGCCTTTCGGGCTGTGAACCTCACGAAGGCAGCGAGGACCAGCTGAAGGCTGATGTTGATTCGTTTGCCAACAATTATTTCAACTGGCATTTCCCGAAAGCCGTGAAGTATTGCACCCAGGAATCGGAGCGCTGGTTGCGCTATGCTGCAAGTAATGTGAACGAGACCGACGTGGAACAGCTGCGCCAGAAACCGGAGGATGCCAGCATCGAGATTACGGATATTGATTTCGGTGATGATGAAACAAGTGCCACCGTTACCCTTACGGTTCATAATTTTCTGCAGATGGACAGCATCGGACAGGATCCGCAGCTCATAGAACAGGCCGATTTCCAACTGCCGATGTGTATGGAAAAGGGGCTCTGGAAGATTAAGTTGGATAAATTGCCTTGAAAAAAGTAAGGAGTTTCTGAGGGGTATCATAATCAAAAAAGATGCCCTACAGAAACTCCTTGCTATAAACTATTAACTATCAACTATTAACTATTAGCTGCATTTAGAACGGCAGACCTACTGCGAAATGGAAGGCGAAATCGCGGTCTAGTTTCGGGTGGATAATCGCCCAATGCTCTTCCTTCGTTCCGTAGGCTGGATTGATCGCCTTCATACCCATATCCAAACGGAGGATGAAGTAATCGAAATTCAACCTGAGACCTAAGCCATAGGCTACAGCTATCTGCTTGTAGAATTCATCTATCTTGAACTGGCCACCAGGCTGATCCTGATAATTGCGAAGTGTCCAGATATTACCGGCATCGATAAACGCTGCACCCTCAAACTTCCAGAAGAGCGAAGTGCGGTATTCTGCATTCAAGTTGAGCTTCACATCACCCGTCTGGTTGATGAAATCTATTCTGCCGTCAGTTCCCTTAAACTTGCCCGGACCTAATTCTCTTACGCCCCAACCTCTTACCGAGTTGGCACCACCCGAGAAATAACGCTTTTCGAAAGGTAGCACCGTACTGTTGCCATAAGGATAAGCCACACCGATGCCCGCATGCAGCGCCAGAGCATTGCGCTTATCAAACTGCATCAGATGGGTATAATCTACATCAAACTTGGCATACTGGGCATAAGCTATATTAAATAATGTACGCTGCCCCTGGCTGTTCACCTTGAAACCGAAAGCCTTGGAAACACCGCTCAGCAGATTGCCCGAACTCTCTACATTCACTCGCACAGCATCTACCCCATCGCTATAACTCAAACCGAAACCCATCTTCATGATAAACAGGTCTTCGTAATTGTAGCGGAGGATGGCATTTCTGTTTTCTGCATTATCAAGATAGTCTCTCTTGAAAGTCTCGGATATCCATGGCATATACACATAGTTGAGATCAAGCAGGTCGAAACGCCAGGCCAGGTGATGACGCGGTTCTGTCCAGCGATAACGCCAGGCAGTAGAGAATACGCGGCGATGAAACTCCGGACGGTTCTGAAGATTCCAACTTGCCGACAACTCGCTGTTTGCCGTCTGTCTTCTTCTGAAATTTTTTGAAAGGAAAGGCGCCAAGAAACGAGGGAAAACCAGTTTGCCTTCAACCGAATATTCAGTATAGTTCTGGTCCTGATACCCCTCCAAACCGGTAATAGCCTCGTAAGCTCCACGAAGTTCTATGCTCAGCTGCTCACTACCTCTGAAGAGATTTCGGTTGGTATAAGTGAGCGATGCAGCAGCTCCCAAGTCGCCCGCCGTATTGGTTCCCTCCGGCTGGAAGGCGATGGTAGAAGGCTTGTTGGTACTGATCTGGATATTGCAATCCATCTGCCGGCTGATGCTGTCCCTCTCCATTCCGTTCTCCGTAACCTGATTGCTATCAGGAACTTCAGAGAAACTGATGTTGGTATACTTCACCGCCTGCAAACGGGCGAAGTTGTTATAGGTGCGCTGCAAGGCGGCGGCACTGTAGGGACGGCCTTCTCTGAGGGCAGTGGCATTGAGCAAAACCTGATGGCGCAGATGGATTCGGTCGCTGTCATTACTCAGATAGTTGATGTTTCTGATTTCATATCGGAGATGATCAATCTCAGGAGCATTACTGTTTGCCTTATACTTCATCAGGTGGAGCGTCAGGGCGATGTCCTTCTGCCCCGCAATCGTATCGGCAGAAAACTGGATAAAATCTTTATGAAAGCGGAAATAGCCATCATTGGTCAAAAGGCTGGAGATACGCCTGCGCTCATTATCCAATGTTTCTACCGTAAATCTCATACCCGGCTTAATCTGCTGATTATCGGGGCTATCGAGATGCAGAAGTTGCTGGATATGTTCATCTTCCACTTCATATTTCACCTTACCTATCACAAAAGGTTCTCCGGGATGCAACAGATAGGTAGCATCCAGTTTCTTTCCTTTCTTGGTGGTATAGAGCGACACCCCGGCATGCATGAAGCCCTGGTTCTGCATGGCGGTAAGCAGATCCTGACAGGAGAGCCGCGCCTGCAAAGTATCGTAGATGACAGGCTTTTTGCTGAAAGGATTCTTGAAGAGCGAGAAGAGTTTCGGTTTCTCTTTCTGGCGCACATACTGCTTGAGCGCCCCGGCATTATACCCTGCCGAGTCGCTCTTCACTTCCACCTTATTTAATATATACTCCCCTTCCGGCACCATTTTGCTTGAAGAACAAGATGCTATGAGCAGCGGCAAGGCAAGTAATGAAATCTTCTGTATTTTCAAAATATCTATCGTTTTTGATATGCAAAGATAATGCAAAACAAATTAAATACAAAATATTTAGCACTTTTTATTTTGAAATGTCTATATTTTATGTTACCTTTGCACACATATAGACAAAAAATAAATGATTAGCAAGAATAAAATAAAGTACATACGTTCGCTCGAACTGAAGAAGAACAGAAATAAAGAAGGAAAGTTCGTGGCAGAAGGTTTCAAGGTGGTAGACGATCTGCTCGCTCTGCAACCTGCCGACCTGATTGTGGCTACCGGCGAATGGCTCCGGGGCAAACACTTCGGGGCTGAAACCGAAGTGATAGAGGTTACTGATGAAGAACTGAAGAAGGTAAGTTTCCTGCAACATCCGCAACAGGTGCTTGCCGTATTCAAACAGGCAACATCAGGAGATTACTCTATTAATACCAGCGAACTGAGTCTGGCGCTCGACGGTGTTCAGGACCCGGGCAACCTGGGCACCATCATCCGCATCGCCGACTGGTTTGGCATCACCCATATCTACTGTAGTCAGGATACTGCCGACGTATACAATCCGAAGGTGGTTCAGGCTACGATGGGCAGCATAGCAAGAGTGAAGGTAGAATACGGCGACCTGCTGGGACTGGTAGAATCACTTCCTGCCGACGTTCCCGTTTACGGCACCCTGTTGGACGGCGACAACATCTATCAGCAAACGCTCGAAAACCGAGGACTTATCGTGATGGGAAACGAAGGAAAAGGCATCTCGCCAGAACTGGCAAAGAAGGTGAACCACAAGCTGCTCATCCCTAACTTTCCGGAAGGTAGAGCTACAGCCGACAGTCTGAATGTGGCTATCGCTACCGCCATTACCTGCTCAGAATTCAGAAGAAACTTTTAAAGGTAAAAGGGTAAAAAAACAAAAGCGATAATTAGAAATTAAAACAAGATAGTTATGGAAGTAAATGAATTATTTAAGCACCGAAGTATAACTTCCTGCATGAGAGCATCATACGATACCATAACAAGTGACTTCAGATTACTTGTAAAACAGACATGGACTACCCATGTTCCATTTGCTGTATTGCTGGCTATCGTACTCTATTTCCTCCTCCCCAACAAACCGCTTCACGATTGGGGAGCCGTAAATCCGATGGCTTCGTTCATCCTGCAAACCATCATTTACGGAGCCACAATCGTAATGGCTATCGTATCATTCTGGCATCTCCTGCCAAGAAAGCAACTGTGTCCTAAGGGCGAAAAGCGCAAGATAAGAAAATCCCTCCTCCGCATTCTCCGCCACTTCGGAGGTTTCTTTCTGACCAGTTTTCTCGGCATGATTATCGTAGGCATCGCTACCCTTATCGCAGCCCTGCCTTCCATCATCCTCATCATCGCACAGTTCTATTCACAGCTCGGTGCGCTTGATGGTGACCCGCTCGGTGTGCCGGGTTATTTCACCCCACTCCTCTTCCTGGTGTTCACCATCACCTTCCTGCTCATCATCTACGCCCTGAGCTGGCTCGGCATTTCACTTGCCTATCAATTCGGCTCTTACAAGGTGCAAGACGAAGAGAAGAAGAGAATGAAGGAAAGCCAGAAGATTGCAACCGCAGAAATTGAAAAATATTAATCGTATTAACATATATAAGAGACATGAAACAGACAAGATTACTCTTCATCGACCGCGATGGAACTCTGATTCAGGAACCAGAGGATGAACAGATTGACAGCTTCGAGAAGCTGGTATTCACCAAGGGCGTGTTCCGCAATCTCTCCTTCATTGCCCAGCACACCGACTACGAGCTGGTGATGGTGAGCAACCAGGACGGACTGGGTACCGACTCCTTTCCGGAAGATACCTTCTGGCCAGTCCACAACTTCATCATCCAGACCCTGGAGAGCGAAGGCATCCACTTTGCCAAGCAGCACATCGACCGCCACTTCCCTGAGGATAACTCGCCGATGCGCAAGCCAGGAACAGGCATGCTGACTGAATATATCGACAACCCTGCCTACGATATGACAAACAGTTATGTAATCGGCGACCGTGAAACCGATGCCCAGCTTGCAGAAAACCTGGGTTGCAAGAGTCTGATTCTCGGAAAAGACGGCATGGACTGGGATAAGATTGCCGAGATTCTCTTTGCCGGCGACCGTATCGCAGAAGTGAAGCGCACCACCAAGGAAACGGATATCTACATCAAGGTAAATCTCGATGGTTCAGGAAAATGCGACATTTCTACCGGTCTCGGTTTCTTCGACCACATGCTGGAACAGATAGGCAAGCACGGCATGATGGACCTCACCATCCATACCAAGGGCGACCTCTATGTGGATGAGCATCATACCATTGAGGATACGGGTATTGCACTGGGCGAATGCCTGCTGCAGGCTTTAGGTGATAAGCGCGGAATAGAAAGATACGGCTACAGTCTGCCGATGGATGATTGTCTCTGTCAGGTAGCATTGGATTTCGGTGGCCGTCCATGGCTGATTTGGGATGCCGAGTTCCATAGAGAGAAGGTGGGCGAAATGCCAACCGAGATGTTCAAGCATTTCTTCAAGAGCCTGAGTGATGCGGCAAAGATGAACCTCAATATCAAGGCTGAAGGCGAAAATGAGCATCACAAGATAGAAGGCATCTTCAAGGCACTTGCCCGTTCGCTGAAAATGTCGGTAAAGAGAGACATCTACCACTTCGAGCTTCCTAGTTCTAAGGGAATGCTGTAAGGAATTTATAGTTAAGAGTTTATAGTTTATAGATGACTGTTGCTATAAACTATAAACTCTTAACTATAAACTATTATTAGAACTTTGTCATGAACTCCACAACAATCTTATCTTTTTCTGAAACTTTAGCTATACCACCTTTACGATAGAAATATTTCTCGTAGTTGATACGGATATCTGAGATGAATGGCTTGGCAAGGCTCAAGGTTACACCGCCCGTAACACGATGGCGCTTATAATCATTGATCTTCAATGCACCCAGTTCTGTATCAGAACCGCCATATCTTGTACCATCACTGTGGTCGCTCATGAAATCATATCTTGCCAAAGGCGAAACCTTCCTGATAAGGCTCTTAGGATTAACCACCGGAATATCATAGCATACGAAACCATCGAATGCATGAACATCGTGGAAAGCATCCTTACTGTAATGCTTGTAAAGATACTCAGCCTCAGCAATGAAACCACCCTTGTGGAAGGTGATACCGCCATCATACATCGTTACCGTAACATCAGATGGCTTGATCTTCTGGGTACTCAACACCAGGTTGACATTTGGGAAGAGGAACTGAGCCTTGGCTGAATAGTTAACGCCCTTGGTCCAGTAATCCTTCTGGTTGGTCAAACCCGAACCGTTAAAGATACCGGCATTCACCACGATAGGGAAACCTACATTCCAGGTGTATCCGATTTCGGCACCCACGTCGCGCACGTTGCCCACCTGCTTGGCGATGAACGAGCGGTTGGCGAAGTACTGCTGATGAGGAGAACGGTGAGCATCAATAGTGAATGGCACACGCTCCTGACCAATGGTAAGCTGCAGTGTCTTCCAAGGCTTGATGCGGGTATAAGCATCGAGCATCTTGATCTTACCCTCATCACAGAGATCAATCTCAGCCTTATAACTAACCTCCTTTGTTACATTTCCTGCTACATTGATACGGGCCGTACGCACCTCAAATCGTCCCTCCCCTTCCTCGGTTTGGTATTCATACTTAGAACGGATGGTTCCACCTATCTTCATAGTCTTTACGAATTCAGGCGCATCGTTTCCAAGAGAACTGTTTCCAGAATTCTGGGCATTCATTCCCATCGACACCATCGTGAGTGCCATCAACAAATACGTTTTCTTCTTCATTTTTACCTTATTATTATATACACGTAAATCATTATTATTACACGCAAATCATCATTACATACATGTAAATCTGATTCTTTTTATTTTCGCCTGCAAAGGTAAGGAGAAGATGTTTCTACCGTAAAACATAAGTATTACAAAGATGTTACATCATAATAATCCACTTCATCCGCAAATAAAATAAAAGATATGTCTATATCTCAAATTTTTATGCTATCTTTGCACGGAAATGTGCGAAGGTAGCATTTTTTTGTTTACCTTCCGCCTCTTCTTGCGTCATACACATAAAAAGGAACAAATGGAAGAAACAGAATTTGAACATATCGCTCAGGAAATGCGCCCCAGGTTGACGGCACATTGTCAACGCTATCTCTCGGCAGGAGCCCTTGCCGAAGAAGCCGATGACATCGTGCAGGAAACTCTGGTGAAGCTCTGGAAGATGCGCGAAAGGCTCTCAGAATACAAGAGCATCGAGTCCCTAGGTATGACGATAGCCAGGAATCTCTGCATCGACCATCTGAGACGCAACAAAGCCCAGACGGCATCGCTGGAACAGATGAAGCATCCCGCAGAAATCAGTACGGCAACCGAGCGTACCGACCAGACCATCATCGGCGAAGATACGCAAAGGCAACTCAACAGGGCGATGGACAGGCTTCCGGATACGCAGAGAAGAATGCTGCTATTGAGAAGCGAGGGAAAGAGCCTCGATGAGATTGCCGAAATCTGCGGAGCCAACAAGACGAGCACCAAGACGATGATTTCTGCAGCAAGAAGATCATTGCTGAAAATGATGAAATCATAAAAGGCTGGAAATGAAGAAAAGGAAATTCTAAAAAGGATTCTAAAAAAGGAACTCTAAAAAGGAAAGAAATGAAGAAACTAGAAGATATAACCTATCGCCACGAGCTGATAGAACGCTACCTCGATGCTGATACCAGCGTGGAGGAAGAACAGGCATTGGCTGATTTCTATCGCCATTGCGAGGATAAGGATTTAACGGATGAGGATCTCGACATCAGAAACCTGATGCTGGGAATGGAGAACTATACTCCGAATATTCTTCTGACGGAAGAGGAAATGATGGAAGAATTGGACAGAAAAGAAGAAGCTGATGGACAGCCGCAAATGAAAGAGATGTCCCTTGCAGCTTCTAAGAAGCACGAAACAAGATGGGTACGCCTCTCTGCGATACTTCTCGCTACGGCGATGCTGGCAGGCCTCATCTTCCTGCTCTTCCCTATCAAGGATTATTTCTCATCCTCTCCTGAACAACAACCTAGCCTTGCCAACCTGGTTCCTACAGAGCAAGTGGTTCGCTCGCAGCCATCTTCCGAGGATGAAGACGGGAACCTGAACTCGTACGAAAAGATGGAACGTGACGACTCCCTCTTCCTGGCTGCAACCCAGGATATCGTGACCCCTCAGGAAATGAATACAAGCAAGATGGCTCTTGCCAAAAGAAAGAATATCGCAGAAAGAAGCGAGAGCCATACAGGGAAGACTGCAGAAAATACAGAAGAGACCTCTTCTGACAATAAGGAGAAAACTTCCGGCAATGCCGAAAAAACCTCTTCTGGAACAGAAAGAAGCATTCATGAAGATTTCAATCAGATTTATGAAGTAGCCTCTGCCGCCCTGCCTTCTGCCGAGCAGCTTACCATCAACCGCCAAGGCGATAACATCGTTATCTCAACCCTGGACAACGACAGCAACATGCAGCATTACGCCATCAATATCACAGAAACACAAGATGGTAGTTATCAGCTACTTCCATTGGCACAGTTAAACGAATGATAAAACATTTCACGCTTATGAAAAAGTATATTTTCACCATTGCATTTGCCCTGCTGGGCATAACCAGCAGTATGGCATCTAAGGCAGATACCCTGCGTATCTACAGCATTGACGGTGAGCGCATTCCAAACTTCACCGGCAAGGAACTCATCGGTAAAACCATCAAAAATTACCAGGTAAACACCAACGTCCTGCCGGCACCCAAAAGAGATGTGGTAGAGATTCATATCATCACCACTACCACACCTCCTGCCCCCAAGCCAGACCCTCACTATCTGATCAAGGGCAGAGAGCAGGAGCTGAGCAAAGAGGAATTCAACAAGATTTCTCCCAGCAAGATCAGAGCCATCGAGATCCTAAAAGAGGGCACCAAAGCCATTCAGGAAAGAGGCCTGAAAGAGGATGGCAGAAGCTACATCATCGTTACTCTGGAGAAATAACAGACAAAACGTATCCCTTTTTCTTCAGCGACTCAATCTTAACGGTCGCATCATGCTGAAGAGCATGGCGAAGATACGTCATCTGCACATTCACAGCCAGGGAGTTGGCATAGCTCACGGTTCCCCACACCGCCTCCTGTATCATCTCCTTGCTTACTACATTACCGATATTCTTCGCCAGCAGACGGAGGATGTCGGCTTGTCGGCTGGTGATGAGCACACGAGAGGAACGGGTACGAAGCTCATTGTTGTTATAACAGAAGATGGTTTCTCCGAAATGATACACCTCCTCTTCTATCGTCTCACTCTCATTCATGGAGAACCGCTCCTCTATTCTTGCCAGCAACTCTTCCGGATAGAAGGGTTTGGCAAGATAATCGTTTGCCTTCAGGGAGAAACCTTTCAGTCGATCGTTCTTCTCCGTACGGTCGGTGAGAAAGAAGATAAGCACCTTCGGGTCGATAGCTCTGATGCGCTCAGCCACCTCATAGCCATCCATCTCCGGCATATTGATGTCGAGCAATACCAGGTTGGGCTTCACCTCCGGGAACTGTTCCCATGCCTTCTTGCCATTTCCGGCATAAGTCACATCGTAGCCATGCTGCTGAAGGAAACTCTTCAGCAACATGGAATACTTCAAGTCATCGTCTGCAAATAATATCTTGATCATTTTTTCTGTTGTTTATAGCGTTAAACCGGATGCATCAGGAGTGTTGCGGGATGACTATTGAAATCCTGGTTCCCTTACCCACTTCGCTCTGCATCATTTTTCTACCCCCATGGGCCTTCACAATCATATCCACAAAACTCAAGCCCAAGCCGATGCCCGGCTGCATCATATCCGGGTAAGTATTGCTGCGATAGAACTTCGTCCAGACTCTCTGCTGCTCGTCGGACGAAATTCCGATTCCATTATCTGATACAGAAATCATGACTTCCCCCTTCCCGGTATCTCGGCAGGCAACATGGATATTGACTATGTCTCCAGAATACTTCACCGAGTTCTCCATCAGGTTGCTGACCACATTCAGAAGCTGGTCTCTATCTCCTATCATCAGGTCGGAAGTGCGCTGGTAATCGAGCGAAACATTCACCTCCTTCTGTCTGTTCTTTCGATACACAGCCACTAGATTCAGCAAGGCGGCATGGATATCGAAAGACGTTATCTGGAGCGGGATATGTTCCTCTGCCCTGATTACTTCCCGGAGTTTGGCGAGATAGGCGGTCAGGTTATCGCTTTCCTCTCTAACCGTCTCCATGATGAGAGCATTCTCATCCTTCTCATCTGTCTTTTGAGCAGAGAATACAGATACACACATCTTCAGCGTCTGCACGGGGCGTTTCAGCTCGTGAATCATCGTATGCACAAAGTCGCTTCGCATCTTATCCACCTTCTTCTGCAGGAGCATCACCTTGATGAGATAAGCTATGCTCAGGAGAAGCATGATGGTAACCAACAGACTTCCTATCATCTGCCACATCATTCCCTTCAGGATGGGCAGCATCGGCACCTGCATCCTCATTTGCATCGACTGATACTGGATAGGATTAAAAGGCACTTCTACCAGCATTTCGTGATGAAACAAGGTAGGAGGCTCTACGATTCTTGTCTGCCACAGACGATGCTTTCCTGTCTTCATCTCTGCCCCGATGAAATCATTGCCCAGTTTCCTACTGATGAAACGGTCAAAATGCGCCTTGTCAAAGTGGGTAAGCTGGTAAGTGATGTAAGTATTCAGACAATCAAAAGAATTGTTGGAATCCGTCTCACGCAAATCGAAAGTATCTCTCTTCTCCATCACATTACCGAATCCCGGCTTGCGATACACCACTCCACAAATGATTGTATCCGTATCCAGCGGAGAGCAAACCGTAGTACAGGGACTCTTGTAGTCTGAAAAATATGCCGTAACGACATAACCGATATGTGATTTTTCTTTTACCGCTGCTCCGATATTTGTCTGATAAGTGACTATTGCCTGTTCCGCCTTTTCGGCATTTTTCTTCCCCATCTCTCCCATCGAATAGATCACGCTATTGTATAGCCAATAGGTCTGCAAGCCTATCAGCAGGAAAGAGGAAAGGATGGCGAGCAGCCAGACTTGTTTGATTCTTCTATTCATATCATTTTTTCTTTTCTTGATGCAAAGGTACAAAGATTTCACTATATATAATAAGGTGAAGCAAGATTATTTTGCCAGCGTAATGTTTCAGTAATGATTATTTGCGATTTTAAGCCCGAAAAGCTGTTCCTTTGCAGATGAAAACAAAAACAAGGAAGAAAATGAAGAAAGAAACAGTTATATGTGCGATGCTAGCCACCGCCACCTGTGCAACAGCACAAAACGGGAAATTCCCGACATCCGGAGTTTCCGCAGACTCAGTACAGACGGAAAAAGATTCAATCAAAGCTGATAAGGAGGCCGAGATTCAAGCCGTAACCGTAACAGGTCATCGTCCGATGTACAAAATGAGAAACGAGACCCTGGTTACCCGTGTCCGCAACACTCCTTTGGCAAAGGAGCCAACGCTGGAAGATGTATTGAGGCACATCCCCGGCATGAAACAAACCGCAGATGGAAGCCTGGAGGTAAACGGACTGGGAGCACCCACCATCTATCTCAACGACAAAAAGGCTACCTCTGCCGAACTCTCTCATCTCGATGTGAAGCTGATAGATGAAATAGAACTCATTACCACTCCTGGTGCAAAATATGATGCAACGACGGGAGCCGTACTGAGAATCCTGACGAGAAGAACAGACGAGGGTATATTCGGCAAGATGCAGGTGTATGATAAATTGAGCGAGGTGAACACCAACCACGAGGAATTGACCCTGGGTTGGGTAACGAAGAAGATTTCGCTCACAGGATTTTACGGCTACACAGACAACCGATACAATGTGCATCAGCCACAGGAAGCGCTCGTAAGAGCCAAAGATGGCGAATATCTCTTCGGAACCGACCGCTATGGCAAGAACAAGGCAAATTATAACGCTACAGAACTCAACTTCGACTGGTTGCTCAGCAAGCAACACGAAGTGGGAATACAATGGGAAGGGCTTTGGCTGAATGGCGGCAGAAGCGAGAAACAGCAGCAGTACTATCGCTATCCTAACCCAGCAGGAGAAGATACAAATAGAGAGATGAAGCTTTCTGATGCGGATGGCGAAATGAAGTACTTTAATGCGGAGAGCCAGCAATGGGGACACCAGCGCAGTCACCACTTCAACCTCTTCCATCTGGCTAAATGGTCGAAGCATTTCTCATCACAGATTTATCTGGACTATGCCAGAAACAAGGATTCTGACAGCCAGCCTATCACGGAGAAAGAAGGTAGCGAGATGCAGGAAACCCTCAACCGTTCCAATTCCAACTACGATATCTATAGTGGAAGATTCGAAGTCAAGCAACTCATCTCTGACAAACATTCCATCAACTATGGTGGCGAATGGAGCCTGATGGAAGGTAAGGGAAAAACCGAAAGTTCTGCCGATATGCTTGGAACTACGGAATACAAAAACAACGATACCAAGACGGCAGCTTACCTGCAATATCAGGGTGAAGCTGGCAGATGGAGCTGGTGGGCAGGCATCCGATATGAGCATCTCACCTCCCGATACACCAATCTGTCGGAAATATCTCCCGATAATATGGAGCGTCATTACGACCAATGGTTTCCATCGTTCGGTATCTCTCTCAACGAACCATCGTGGCATCACTCGCTCAGCTTCCGAACTACCACCGCCCGACCTTCTTTCAGTCAGCTCAGTGGGAACATCTACTATATCTCGCGCTTTCAGTATCAGATCAGCAATCCGAAGCTGCAGCCTGTCAACACCTATCGTCTGACCTACTCCGTGCAGTGGAAAGATTTCATGGGAATGCTGAGATACACCCGTACCGACCACTCCATCATGTACATTCATGAAGTGCCGGAGGACAAGCCCGTAAGATACGTGAGTACATTCATGAACTTCAACAAGATGCAGAAATACATGGCCTATCTCAACTGGGGTCACGTCTTCGGCTGCTGGCGTCCGAATGTCAATGCAAGCATCACTTACCAGCGCTTCTCCGTAAATGATCATGGAGAGCTAATCAGTTACAACGGAGCAACTTGGAATGCATCGTTTGACAATTACTTCACGCTACCAAACGACTATCAGCTGTCACTCTCCTACAGTTTTGACAACGGAGGACAAGTAGGCAAAACGAAGTTCAGCCCCACTCAGAACTGGAGTCTTGGTGCCAACAAATCGTGGATGGACGGCAGATTACAGGTTGCCTTCAGTGCCAACGACCTCTTCCATCAGCAGCTCTTCAAGGAGCGAACCCACGAGCATGCCGTTGACTTCTCCCAGACTGAGGATTACAAGCTATGGAGCTACAAGTTGACCGTAACCTGGAAATTCAACAAGCGCAAGGGAAGATACAACGGCATGAACAGTGCGGAAGATGAATTGAACCGACTATAGCCGGACAAGACTCTCTTATTCTTAATGATCTTTATAATTTCAAGTATCCGGGTTATCCCACTCCCAGCAGTTCTACTTCGAATATCAGGGTAGAGCCGCCTGGGATGCCCGGCTGCGAGAACTTGCCGTAGCCCATCTCGGCTGGGATGTAAAGTTCCCACTGGTCGCCCACGTGCATCTGCTGCATGGCAACAACCCAACCATCAATCAAGTCGCTCAATCGCATGGCGAACGGCGTACCGCCACGGCTGGAATCAAACTTCTTGCCATTGATGGTCCAACCGGTATAATGAGCCGTCACGATACTGCGTCGGCTAGGCTGTGCTCCCTTCGGGTCTCCCTGCTTCAACACCTTATAATATATACCACGAGGCAGCGCCATAACGCCCTCCTCCTTTGCCTTTTCCTCCAGCCAACGCTTGTTGGCCTCAACATATTCTCTTTTTGCCATAAATCTATTTGATACTTGATATACTATGATTTTTGCGCAAAGTTACAAAAATCTATCGTATCTGCAAAAGAAAAAGGAGAACTTTTTTTCTTTTATCAAAGAAAAGCAGTACCTTTGCACCCTAATCAACCAAAAATACGATATGCCACAATCACTACATATTGCAATTATTGGTGGGGGTGCCGCAGGATTCTTTGCGGCGATAGAGGCCAAGCGCAACTTCCCTCACGCCGACATCACGATTTTCGAGAAGAATTCGAAGGTTCTCGCCAAGGTGGAAATCACGGGAGGAGGAAGATGCAATCTTACCAATTCCTTTGACGAGATTTCCGATCTGAAACAGGCGTACCCTCGCGGACATAAACTGATGAAACGACTCTTCAAGAGATTCGACTACCAGCATGCCTTCGACTGGTTTGAGGAGAACGGCGTGCCTCTGGTTACACAGGAAGACCAGTGTGTGTTTCCGCAAACGCAGGATTCACACAGCATCATTAACTGCCTGGTGAATACCGCCAAGCGACTGGGCGTGAAGATACAATGCAATCATCAGCTCACCGCCATCACCGAACTGGAGGATGAGCGCCTGCTCCTGGATTTCAAAATTTCAAAAGGAAAGGGAAATCTATCGGGTGCATCTTCTGTCTCTCATCCCGTTTCCGAAATCAGGCAGATTGCCTTCCACCGGGTAGCCATCACCACGGGCGGTCATCCGAAGATAGAGAACTTCAAGCATCTCTCTGATTTAGGACATGCGATAGAGCAGCCTATCCCATCGCTCTTCACCTTCAACATTGCCGACAAGGCTTTCAAAAATCTGATGGGCACGGTGGTAGATCCTGTATATACCAGCATTCCGGTCACCAAGCTGAAGGCTGAGGGTCCGCTCCTCATCACCCATTGGGGCATGAGCGGTCCTGCCGTGCTGAAACTCTCATCCCATGCAGCCCGCCATCTGCACGAGAACAACTATCAGATCAAAATTTCCGTGAACTGGGTACACGAGAGCAACCGCTCGCTGGTGGAAGAGAACATCCAGGGCATCATCATCGCCAACCCGCAGAAGCAGCTGGCAAGCATCCGCCCTTACAATCTGCCATCCCGCCTCTGGCTCTTCCTGATTCAGAAAATGGGATATGCACCCGAAAAGAAATGGAGCGAAATGGGAAAGAAGGGTTGCAACCTGCTGATAGAAACCCTCACCAACGACCTCTATCAGGTAAACGGCAAGGGAGCCTTCAAGGAGGAGTTTGTTACCTGTGGCGGTATCAGCCTCAGCAACATCGACCTGCATACCCTGGAGAGCAAGGTATGCCCTCACCTCTTCTTTGCCGGCGAAGTGCTCGACATTGATGCCATCACCGGCGGCTTCAATCTGCAGGCAGCCTGGACCACGGGATATGTGGTGGGACAACATATCGGAGAATAGCCTATTCCTCTTTCGATACAAAGTCTTTCACGATGCGGGTGTATTCCTCGTGATGGTCGCGATATGCCATAGCATGAACGGAGCCTTTGGCGATGAAGATAGCTTTTCTGCCCTTCGTCTTTGCCTCGTAAAGGGGATGCAGCATGGCGTAGGGCACGAAGGCATCCTTATCGCCATGGATAAAGAGCATCGGTTTGGTGCTCTTGCGAACCTGCTCTATCTGCTGCGCCTCGGCAAACGACCAGCCGTAGCGATACTGGCAAAGGGCAGAAGTGGTATTCATCAGCGGGAAGGCAGGCAAGCCAAACTGGTCTTTGAGCTGAGCGGAAAACTCATCCCACACGCTGGTATAGCCGCAATCCTCCACAAAGCACTTCACGTAATCGGGAGTCTTCTCTCCCGATACTGCCATCGTGGTTGCCGCACCCATCGAAATACCATGAATCACCTGAAGGGTATTCATCACTCTTCGTTCTTCATTTTTCACTCTTTGTTCTTCACTCTTCACTTTAAAAATCTCATTGGCGATTTCCGACCATCTGATCACATCCCATCTATCCTTCCATCCCATCTGGATATGATCGCCCTCGCTCTCTCCATGTCCATACAGATCTGGCAGGAGCACATTATACCCCATATCGTGATTATAGAGATAGGCGATGTGCAGCATTCCCTCGGAGCGCACCTGATAGCCATGCACCACCACGGCTGTCTTTTCCGTAGTCTTCGGTGCATAGAGATAGATGGCATGTGCCTTGTAGCCCGACGGCATCGTGACAAAGGTATCCTTCACGCAATGGTGCTGATACACAGAGTCCATCCAGCCAATCATCCAGGGGCACTCGTTTTTCATTCTGTTCTTCCAATGCTCAGCCGTCATTCTCTCCTCCTTCGGATAGTTGAGCGAATAATTGAGCATATAGTTGCTGGCACCATACAGTCCCAGCATCACGAGCACCACCAGGCCCAGAGCCGAAGCGATACCTATCTTTTTCTGTTTCATCTTCATTCTTATTGCCATTACAAATATCTATTATAGAGTTTTCGCTGCAAAATTAAGGAAAAAGATGGAGATGGCAAAGAAACAGAGGAAAAAATCCTGTTAAATTGAAACTATAATCTGCTCTTTTCTGCATTACCAGCACCCGTACCCTTATACTTGCTCTTGGTGGCATTGAAGTTATAAGTTACATTGACCAAGAACATGCGGGTATTATCTATACCGGTTCTGGTGAAGTGCGCATACGAATTATTATATTTCCAACTCTCATTCTGACCATGAAGCAAATCCTCTGCTTCCAATCTTACAACCAGTCGGTTGTTCAGGAACGACTTGGAAATAGACGCATCCAGAGAATTCCATGCATAATTGACACCCAATTCGCTATAATTACGCGACTGGTAAGCGTATTCCAATCTAGCCTTCCAATGATGTGGCAATACCCAGGTATTCTCCAAATCCAGATAGAGAGAAGGACGGTTGGCATTATAGTCGCTGACGTATTTGCTGGCATCAAAGAACTGATTGACCAGACCTACCGTATAGTCAAGATGCCATAAGCCTATCACCGGAGTAGCCTCAAGATAGAACTTCAGGTTCTGAATTTTATCTACATTCTCGTAATATGACAGGGCTATATCCTTATTGCCCTGGAACGGCTTCATCATATATACCGAAGCATTCTTGTTGTAGATATATTCAGCAGAGAAACTCAGCCAGGAATATTGCGCATCCCATTCCAGATGATAGGCATCCGTTGGTCGCAAGTTCGGATTGCCGCTTTCATAGGAATGACGACTCGTATATCGGGTATAACCGGAAAGACGAAAGTAACTTGGTCGATAGGTCTTTGCCGTGAAACTCAATGAAGAATGCCACTTGCCCTTGTCATATCCCAAGGATACATTAGGAAATACATTATCATACTTTCTGCTCATATCCGGGTTGAGCACTCCCTCGGCATAATAGTCTGATTTTACATGCTCATATCTCACACCGGCATTCAGGGAATAATCTCCCAACGACCATGCAGCCTCAGCAAAAGCGGCTATGTTCTGTTCCTTGATTCTGGAATCATTGGATGCAGCCACACCACCCTCGTTCTGGTTGTTGGTATGACTATCAGAATTTGTGTATTCCGAACCAAAGTCTATGTTCAACTGGTCGGTCAAAGGATAAGAAACTACCAATTTACCGGCAAGCAACTTTCCTTTGGTATGGCTATCTGAACATACAATCTGGTCGCCCAACTCAGAACTGGTTTCGGTGGCTTTCTGTATCTGGTCTTTCGTCCGCCACATAGCAGATGCATTCAGGTCTATACTCCACTTGCCTATCTTACCATCATAATAAAAGTCAGCCTGATGAAAAGGAGTCTGCTTGGAATCTGACTCATCGTTGAGATAATTCACATCTCCCTGGTGAACTCCATCCTGAAAGATGGAATAGTTCTGCCTAACAGTAAAATACTTGGTATAGCCAGAACCAAACTTATATTTCAGACCGATGGTATGATTTTCGTTGAATTCATAATTGAAACCCAGATTGGCATCAGGTCCATAATCTCTAGAATCAATGCGCCCTGCAGATTTTTCATATATCTGATGCTGATTTCCATTGATATATTCATCCAATCCCAACTTATCATAGAAATACGAATCTGACCACATCAATCCACCGAATACATCCAGTCCACCCACACGGTAATTGAGATTAGCCTGCTCTTGCCAGGCATTCTTCATGGCAAAACCATATTTTGCCTGGAAATTTCCACTCCATCCATAACCTTGCTTCTTGACCGTGGTTATACGAATCACCGAATTGACCTGGGCATCATACTGCGCACCAGGAGTCGTGATAACCGTCACGTTCTTCACATCCTTTGAAGATATGGTTTGCAATTCATTTTTGTCGGTCAACTTTCTGCCATTGACATAAATCTCCGGTGTGCCTTTTCCAAACACCGAACAGTTTCCATCCTTATCCACACGCACTCTTGGAACCTGCTTCAACAAGTCGGCAACCATACCCGCATCACTCAGTATCGTACCTTGCACCTGGGTCTGAAATCCCTCGCGAGTCAGTTTTGTCTTGGGGCGAACCGCCTTTACTATCACCTTCTGCAGGTTCATCGTTGCCTCCTTCAGAGTAATTGAACCAATCTTACCTGTATTATATGTATTGTTTGTCGTAATATAGCCCACGCAACTTACTCTTACTATCACCTTTCTGGCTCCGCAGGGAATCACGAACTGGCCGTTCTCATTCGTCACACCGCCATTTATCAATGAAGAATCACGAACATTCAGCAGGGCTACATTGGCGAAATCTACAGGGCGATGATGCGCATCTACAATGCGACCTATCATCTTGGTGGGAGTCTTCTGCGTACACTCCACAAAGATGTTTTCGCCATCTATCGTCATCTTCATCGGATAGAAGCCCATGATCTGGCGGATGGCATCCGGAGCTGTTCGCTTCACGATACTTGTGGTAACCGTGAAATCTTCCAGTTCATCATACATAAAGTTGATACGATAATCCTTGGTGCTCTTGGCAAGGATGGTGAGTGCTTCTGACATAGAAGTGTTGCGGAAGCTGCGGGTGATGCGTTGGGCATAGATGGTCTGAAGAGAAAGGCTCATCAGACCTGCCAGCAGCATGATATATCTTAATCTTTTCATCTTATTCCACGATTAAAGTTTGACCTTCATGACGAATATTCACTTTCTCGAAATGATTCATCAGTTCGATGATATCATCCAGACTCATGTTCTTCTCCAGTTGCAGGAAGAGACGGATGTGGCGAGCCGACTCGTTCTGATAAGTTACCTGGAGATGGAAATGCCCGGCAATAGGAGTAAGGATATTCTGAAGCTCAGCGTTTTCGTAAACCAATGGGAGCTGGGCAAGACTTGCAGAATCTGTCTTTTCTTCTATGTTGGATTTCTGAGGAGCAGAAACCTGCTGGATAGAATCCTTTTGGGATGCCACGAGTTCGGTATTGTGCTTATCTGATGCCTGATGAGAACGGGTTACCAGATGAATGGCTGCAAAGGTGATGCCGGAGACAACAAGGACGGCTGCAACGGCAGCCACCTTTCTCATCGGGCTCCAGAGAGGAAACAACTTGGCAGTTTGCTGGGTTTCTGTATTCTGATTCATCTCTTCTTTCTGCTGCTTTTCTTCTTTCAGCTTCTCCCATTCTGCATCAATCGAAGGCATCTTCATCTTTTCCTTCGACTTTGCGAAATCCAGAGACTGTCGGGTCTCTACCAACTGCTGATAGAGTTCGTTCACTTCCTCATCGCCCAGAAGTTCATTCTTCTGAGTTTCGGAATACTTTTCGGGATGCTCCAGGAGATCGAGGAGCATATCCCATTTCTGAGAATCCATCTTCTGAGGATCTATGTCAGATAATTCATGTTTCATTTTCATTTCCTTTCTTCATTTTAGGGTTATTGTTTTCCTTTCAACTTTTCTCTGAGCGTTCGCAAACCTTTTACGATATGCTTGTTCACTGCCGAGATACTGATGCCCAACTCCTCCGCCGTATCCTTATACGACATTCCTTCCCAATAGCACAATCGGATGACGGAAGCAGTCTGGTCGGTCAGGTCATGGTCGATGCAATCCACCGCAGCCTGCCATCGCTCTTCCAGACGAGAAGGTTCTTCCTCCGTCAATTTCTCTTCCGAGAGAGGAAGAAGCCGTTTCAATCGTTCATCTCTTTTCTTTCTGGCTATAAGATTGATGCAGGCATTCTTCACGCTCCGCATCAGGTAAGCCCGGTCTGGAACCAGCTGTTTATCCCACAATCTGGAGAACACATCGCTCACCACATCCCTCGCCTCCTCATTATCATGGAGCAAGGCAAAGGCGAAGCGATACATCTGCTCGTAATGGTCGTGGAACAGCCGTTCCATCCGCTGTTCATTTTCTTCTGTCATCACGTCATTTTCTTCTTGTTTCTACTCTTATATACAAGCTTTCCTGAAATCAATTACCCCTAAAATGAAGAAATCTTCTATTTTTTTTGGAAAAACCGATGCAAAGGTAATAAAAAACTAGATAAAAGCTTACTCTTTCGAATAAAAAGTGTATCTTTGCACCAAGAAACAACATCATTATATTATGGGTAAACGAGCCATCATAGAAGCTTTACGCCATTATTTCAGCACCCAACCCGTACTGAAAGCCTGGCTGTTCGGTTCTTTCTCCAGAGGGGAAGAAACGAAGGATAGCGATGTCGATATTATGGTTTCTTTGGACAAGAGCAAACCTATTGGTTTAAAATTCTTCGGCATGTGGAGTGATTTGGAAGAACTCTTAGGTAGAAAAGTTGATTTGGTATCAGAAGGAACCTTACTTCCTTTTGCACAGGAATCAGTAGAACGTGATAAAATCTTAGTATATGAGAGAACGAAGTAGAGATAAAAACCGCCTAGAGCACAACAAATAAAGGAGTATCTAACTGAAGAAAAATAAAAACATCGGCCAAGCAAAGAGCAAACCAACATGGTTTTGCCTTCGCTTGACCGATTGTCATATATTCATTGTTTTAAGAGAGTTTCTTCCTAACAAGAACTACAAGCGGCTCTTTTCTGCATTACCGGCTCCTGTGCCTTTGTACTTGCTGTTAACAGAGTTGAAACGATAGTTTATAGTTAGCTTAACAGCTTGCGAATCGCTATAGTTCCATTTATCGAGCAACATACTTGTACCATAGGTAAACATAGAGTTACGGGCTGTACGAAAGACATCCGTTGCCTGAAATTGAAAAGTCCATTGTTTAAACTTCTTTGTTATTCCCAAATTCAACTGAAAACTCGGCTTCAGGGTTGCTATCGTATTATCACCAGAAGTATGCCCTATCATATCAGCCGTCAGTATATAACCTTTTGAAATAGAGAAAGAATTAAACCAATTGGTCATCAACAACGGATTGTTCAACTTAAGCATTTGCCCATAATGAACCATTTCAAAATTCTGTCCCTTCAATACCAAAGACAAGCGAGGAGACCAAATCCCTATACTTGGCGACAATGATAGAACTGCCGTATATGTATTCATGTGGGAACGATTGACATTCGTTAGAATGTTGAGCGGTTTACCTTCACCCGGCTGCAAATCTATCGTATTCACTATGAAGTCATTGATATGTTGAAAACTGAAATTTAAATATACCCATTTGTATAATCCTGCGAAGATTATGTCATGGATAATTTCAGGCTTCAGAAGAGGATTTCCCTTTTCATAAGTGAAGACGTCATCATATTGCATATTGCTGCTCAATTCCTGATAAGACGGACGACGAGTCTTCATCGTATAATCCAACGAGAAATTGGCTTTGCCTATCGGAAATGATAAACTTGCATTCGGAAACAATTTATCATACCGACGACTTTGTCCATCAATCCAGATTCCTTTCTCATAATAATCAGAAACGGTATGTTCATACCTCAGACCTGCTTCTAAATCAATTTTTCCCAATGGAAGATAATAGGTCAAGAATCCAGCCAACTTATTTTCCCTGATATGGTCATCTGTAGAAGCAATTATCTGTTCCACATTGTTGTAAGTTTCCTTGCGGTCTGTATAGATAAACTCACCACCACCTTCTAGCTTTCCTTTCCCAACAGGATAAGACAGCGCCAATTTAGAAGCAGCCATTACATTGTCCGCCTTGTTTGTGCTGTTAACATTACTTTCACCAGAAGCACTACTCTGCTCCTTAATATTCTGCACAGCCTTGTTCTGGCTAACAACCAAGTCATTATCAAAAACGACATTCCATTTTCCGAATTCTCCCCGATAATAAGCATTCACATAATGAGCAGGAGGCGTCTTGCGATTCCATTTCATATCATAGGATATGGATTCCAACTCTGTCCCATTCTTCATTACACATTGATATGTAGGCCATGAAGCAGTACTATTTGGTAAAAAGTTTACATTATAAGTAGCACCTATGGAATGTTTCTCATTGAAGACATAATTGAAACCTATCTTTGTGGCAATTTGGGCTTTGCTTTTGGGGAATATCCCGATGTCGCTATGCATTTGCCACATTTCTCCATCTTTAATGACAGTCTTTTTATCTATCTGATGCTGATACCTTTGCGTCAAATCATAATAAAGACTTCCGAATATATCCAATCCTCCTCTACGCCAGTTTAAATTACCGCCCTCAGACAAAGATGTAGAATGTCCCTGCCGAGCCATAGAAGTAAACCCACCGCTCAATCCATCACCTTGTTTCTTATTCGTTCTGATCACAATGACAACCTTTACCGTAGCATCATATTTTGCTCCAGGATTGTTGTTGAGAGTTACGGAGGCGATGTCTTTGGAACTTATTCTATCCAGTTCCCCCTCATCCGTCAACTTCCTTCCATTCACATATACCAATGCTTCACCCTTGCCATAAACACGATATTTTCCATCACTGCCATAAACACTCGGCACTTGCGCCATAACATCGTTGGCAGTACCAGCTTCGCTCAAAGGTGTTCCTTTCACCTGAGTAACAAGTCCTTCATTCGTCATCTCAAAGGTTTTACGATGTCCTTTTACAACCACCTTCTGCAGGTTCATTGTTGCCTCTTTCAGAGTTATTGTCCCTATCTTACCTATATTATATGTATTGCTTGTCGTAATATAGCCCACGCAACTTACTCTAACTATCGCCTTTGTGGCTTCGCAGGGAATCACGAACTGGCCGTTCTCATTCGTCACGCCGCCATTAATCAATAAAGAATCACGAACATTCAGCAGGGCTACATTGGCGAAATCTATAGGGCGATGATGCGTATCTACAATGCGACCTATCATCTTGGTGGGAGTTTTCTGCGCACACTCCACCATGATATTATCCTCCACCTGCGTCATCCTGATGGGATAGAATCCTATCAGTTGCATGATGGCATCGGGAACACTCTGGTTTCTGATGCTCTTGGTCACCCTGAAATCCTCCAGCTCATCATACACGAAGTTGATGGTGTACTTATGCTGGCGGGCGTTCAAATCCTTCAACGCCGCCGAGAACGACACATTATTATATTGTCGGGTGATGCGCTGGGCATAAGACTGCTGAACCAAAAGCAACAGGAAGAGAAGAAGAAGCTCTCTGATAAGCTTGCCGCTAACGGGCATTGGTTTCCAAAAATCTCTCATAAACATATCCTCCTATCTTATTTCACCAACAATGTACCGTCAATATACTCTATCTGTATGCGGTCGAAAGCATTCAAAATCTCCAGGTTCTGCTCTAATGTCTTCGTCTTGTTCCAGTTGAAGAAGAGACGGATGTGCTGGGCACCAGCATCCACATACTCCACCTTGACATGATAGAAACCGGATAGCTGAGCCAGAATGATTCCCAATTCGGCATCATCAAACACCACGGGTTTCATATCAAGCGAATCCTTCTTCTCTGCTGTTGCTGCACGAAGACTGTCATTCGGCAGCGCCTGGGTTGTTGCCAGCTGTTCTGTAGCAGCCTTGTTATCCGCTGCCTGATCAGAAGCCGGGAATCCCAACCAGCCATTGTGAATCGCAGCCAAGGCTACACCCGAAAGGAAGATGATGCCAACGATGGATGCAGCAATCTTCATCCGGTTGCGATAAGCGTCCTTGGATTTGCCGGCATCTATCGACATCTTATCCTCGTGATGAGCCTGAACAAATTCCTTCCAAGCCTCATCCACATCCACGTCCTTCGGATTGGCTTTCTTGCCAGCCATTCTCGCCATCGCCAGTTCATGGAAGAACTCCTTCACTTCCTCATCGTCAAGTAGGCGCTCCACCTGCTCGTCGGTATATTTCTCGGGATGCTCCTGCATGTCAAAGAGCATCATCCGCTTTTCTTCTTTACTCATGTTTGTCATTGTCTTGCTCATTTAAATTGTTTCTTAATCCAGTCCATCGCCTTCGAGAGATGGTTGAATACCGTCACCTTGCTCACTCCCACTTCATCAGCCACCTCCTGATAAGATTTCTCCTGAAGATAGCGCAGACGGAAAATGAGTTGCCGGATAGGCGGTTCCAGGTCTTCGATGAGAAGCATCAGCCGGTCGAGCCGTTCATCGGTCTCTTCTGAGAGAATCACATCGGTATCATCCAGCAGCAGCTTCGCCACCCTTTCCTTCACGCTCTTATGAGCTATCAGGTTGAGACAGCGGTTGCGTACGCTCCGCATCAAGTAACCTTCCTCACTCCCAGGCACCAGAACCACATCATCAGCAAGAATCTGGGCGAATACTTCGCTCACCGCATCCTTGCTCTCGTCATCATCCGAAAGAATGCATCTGGCCAGATTGTACATCTTCGCATAATGCTGACGGAATAATTGTTCTATGTCCTTTTTTCTGTTCATATACTATCTATACAGTTGAGCCAAGCGAAAAACTAAGCAAAACATCAACTTTTTTGTTTTTTCCTTTAAATCCGAATCGAAATCACCAAGAATCTCCCCGGATTGGAATGCAAAAGTACACAATCTATCGGAGATAGAAGACAAATGGTAAGGATAAATCGATTTTCAGTTGATTTATTTGTTCATTCCAACATTTTTTAGTACTTTTGCCCACCAAATTACAAACAAGTAAATAAGATTGGTATAAAATAGGTATTACCAAGATAAAATAAAGAATAGATTAGATAAAGGAGAATAAGATTATGTCAACGATTATTTATCCATCACCGATATTCGGTCCGGTAAACTCCCGCCGTCTGGGTGTTTCATTGGGCATCAACCTCATGCCATCTGATGGCAAGGTCTGCTCATTCGACTGCGTTTATTGCGAATGCGGATTCAACGCCGACTTCCGTCCTAAGAAGAAGCGCCCTACCCGCGAGGAGGTAAGAGAAGGATTGGAGAAGGTTCTGAAAGAGCGCCACGACAACAACCAGCCTTTGGACGACATCACCTTCGCAGGAAACGGTGAACCTACGGGGCACCCAGACTTCAAGGGAATCGTGGAAGATACGATGGAACTCTGCAAGAAGTACTTCCCAGGAGTACAGGTATCCGTGCTCAGCAACGCCACCTATATATATAAGGAGGAAGTGAGAGAGGCGCTGATGCTCGTGGATAACAACATCCTGAAACTGGATACCGTGGATATGGATTACATCAAGAAGCTGGACCGCCCTCAGCAGCCTAACTACGACGTGAAGGATGTGATCAAATATCTGAAGATGTTCAAGGGGCACGTCATCATCCAGACCATGTTCCTGAGAGGTGACGGTTTGGACAATACCAGCGAACACTTCGTAGCTCCTTGGCTGGAGGCAGTGAAAGACATCCAGCCTCAGCAGGTAATGGTTTATACCATCGCCCGTGAAACACCAGACAAGTTGCTGGAAAAGGCACCAAAGGAAGTTCTCGATGCCATCAAGGAGCGTGTAGAGGCACTGGGCATCAAGTGTACAGCCAGCTATTAAGAGATAATCAGGATAAGAAAGAAAAGCAAGTAGAAAAAAGAATGAAAGCGAAAAGTAATATCCTTATTATCAGCGACATGTGTGGCTACGGAAAGGTATCTGCCGCAGTTCAGATGCCTATCCTCTCTTATATGGGACTCGACGTGTTCAATCTGCCAACCATGCTCATCAGCAACACCTTCCCATACGGCAAGTACGCCATTCTGGAATGCACTTCGTATATCGAGGAAGCCTTGCAGAAGTGGAACGAACTGGGCATTCACTTCGATGCCATCACCACGGGTTTCATGGCTTCGGAGCGTCAGGCGAAGCTGGTGGCACGCTATTGCAGAGAACAGGCAGCACTGGGCACCGACATCTATGTGGATCCCGTGATGGGCGATTACGGCAAGCTCTATGGTGGAGCCAGTGAGAGTACCGTGAGATGCATGAAGGAGATGCTGAGCGTATCGCATCTCTGTTTTCCCAACTATACCGAGGCTTGCCTGCTGACGGATTCGGAATACAAGGAAGAGGGAATCTCGGAGAAGGAAGCCTATGAACTGATAGATAAACTGAGAGCCATCGGTTCCCACTCCGTGCTCATCACCTCGTGCATCGTAGAGGGTCAGCATGCCGTGGTAGGTTTCAATCATCTTACAGAAGAGTATTTCCTCCTGCCCTACGAAGAAATCCCCGTTCAGTTCCCGGGCACCGGCGACATCTTCTCCAGCATCATCGTGGGCAGACTGAAGGATGGCGATCAGCTTCGCCATGCCACCCGCATCGCCATGGATACCCTGCGCAACTGGATAGACATCAACAAGGATGACAAGGACAAGAACCGAGGAATTCCGATAGAAAGGCATCTGGGGGACTTGTAGATTGCCATTTAGCAAACACAGAAGCAAGGGAATACCAATTAAATTATAATGGAAAAGAAAGAAACAAATACACTCAGTATATTTCAGCGCCCGGTATGGGTAAGCCTGTTCGCCCTTACGGCTGCTATCTCGTGGGGATGGGCTTACCCATTGATAAAAATGGGAATGGAGGAATATCAGATTACAGCAGACATGACCGGAAGCAAGATGCTTTTTGCAGGCATCCGCTTCTTCATCTCCGGCATCATCATCCTGACCATCGCCAGAAGCTCGCATCGTAAATTCGGATTCAAGAAGAAAGCTGTTCAAGAGAATGTCTGGTTTCTTCTCCTCTATGCACTCCTCAACACCACCCTTCATTATGCCTTCTTCTATTTCGGACTCTCGCATAATGCAGGAGCACGTTCGGCGATTCTCAATTCTATGAGCGTCTTCACGGTGGTTATCTTTGCCTGTATCTTCTTCAAGAGCGACAGGATGACGTGGCAAAAGGCATTGGGCTGCATCATCGGATTCCTAGGCATCCTAGCCTTGAACCTTGGCGGAAAGGAAAGCGGTAGTTTCACTTTCCTGGGCGATGGTATGATTATCCTCAACGCCCTGTGTGGAGCCAGTGCTTCCCTGCTGACCCGAGGATTGAGCAAGAGAGTGGATGTTTTCGTAGGAACCGGTTATTCGCTGAGTATCGGTGGAGCCTTGCTGGTGATTCCTGCATTGTTAATGGGTGGCTATCTGCCAGTCATCAGCCTCTGGGGCATCACCATCCTTCTGCTGCTCATTGCCATCTCAACCATCAGTTTCGCTCTCTACAATAAACTATTGAGCTGCAATCCCGTAGGAAAGGTAGCAATATACAATTCGCTCATCCCCGTAGTAGGAGCCATCACCTCCTGCCTCTGTCTTGGTGAAACCTTCTACTGGAAGTATCTGATAGCAGGCGCATTGGCTACTGCCGGAATTTATATCATCAATAAAGGGAAGAAATAAATCCGGCTGTTGCCAATGCAACCCATATAGAAAGCAAAGCCAACTATTTCAAGATACCCGTTTCTCGCTCCTCATTGTTGATATTTCGCTGTATCTTACGGTATTCCTTTCCCCGATTGATATTCCAGGCAACACCGATACGGAGCAAATTACCTCCCGAATTGTCATAACCACGAACCTGCTTGCGGAGTAATGCGTTGACGATTTCTGCAGAATAGGATTTCGGATGAGCCATAAACGGATTATGCATATAGAGCGTAAAATCGAAATCACCTATATGATAACTGGCTGAGGCTGCCAATGAAGGTGGATTATGCCCGATGTTCTCTCCCTCCATAAAGTTCCAACCGTTATCAGCATACAGCATCACTGTCCATTTTCCCCAATATCCCTGTAATGTTCCACTATAATTATAAGCGGTATAACAAAGACTGTACTCATCGCCCTTATTGAAAAAACGGTAAATACCTGCATTCACAGAGAATATAAGGTGGTCGGGGATAATGTCAAACCGGGTATCATTCGTAAGATACAACATATTACAATGGGGCTGATTCGTCTGGGAATAAAGAAACTGATCATTTTCCGTGCGGGTGTATTTCGCCAAATCACAATGACGATTGATGCGATAATTCAAGGTAAAATCAGTATTTATCCTTGGTTTACTGAAAGAGAATACCACCCAGTTCTCATATCTACTGCTAGGCTTAAGCGAAGGATTACCCACAGTCCATTCCATACTGTTCTTTCGAATACGGGTATCCGAAATCATAGCTATCTGCGAAATATGCTGTGATAATTCACTTCCCAAGCGGATCTGAAACGAAGATGTCAAGGAATAAGCCAATGTGAGTTTCGGACGACAAAGCCAAAAACTAAATTCCTCATCTCCCTGTCGATAAGACTGATTACTCAACCCGAAGCCAGCCACATAAGTTAAACGGGATGTTCCTTCCTTGAATTGTCCCAAACTTCCCTTGATTTGTGCAAAACCATAAATACCCAATGAACGGATACCATTCTCGCTAACCACATCACCCAAATACTGATTATCCATATATTTCCAGTTCAAGTTGGTTCCTGCAGAAAAAGTAAAGGGTTTCAACCGGTTTTCATAGATAGCCTCGGCTATGAGCGAATAGGTCTTTCCATCTACCTGATATTGATAGGGGTCGCCCTCACCTTCATAATAGGCTCCTTTGGTGTGGATATAAGTGCCCAAAACATCTGCCGACAAAGACTGATGCTTGCCCAACTGATGATAGAAATACAAATCGAGAGCAGGAGTAAAGTTCCTACCCTTGCTGGTTCTGTAAACAGGATATGCAGGCTTTCCTGATTCAGAAAACCACACCTCATTCGATGTATAAGGCTGATTACAGAAATCCGTGGTAAGCGTTGTCTGGAATACATATAATGCAGAATCAGCCAGATTATACTTCAACTGCAATGTATTACCATAATTTTGAGTTGCCCCATTCATGATTTTTCGAGATATCTGATACTCAGAACCATCATGTAGAAGATACTGAGCATCCTCATTATATTCGGATGCCTTATTATTCACATAAGTCTGCTCATATAAAATATTTAATTGGCTCTTGCCCCTATTGACAGATGCATAGACATCGTTTGAACCGAGCTTGGTAGTTAGCGCATTGGTCAAGTTGAAGCCCAAACTGCCACCCGATGAAGCCCTGCGGGTATGAATATTTATTACATATGCAATATTCTTTCCATATCTTACGCCAGGACTGTCGATATAATCTACACTCATAATAGAAGCAACATCCAGCATCTGCACGTCATGCATATTGGCGAGAATGCCATTGATACGAATCTGCACTTCTCCTTTATTATCGGTAGCAGAAATGGAACGGCCAGCCTCATCAACCCTGATATGAGGCAAAGCCAACTTTCCTAAAAGCGAAAAACCAGAAAAAGAACGCTGCTTCTGAATATCGCTTGGGAATATCAACTTGCCATCTTCCTTGTTGACTACTCGTGCCGCCTTCACAACAACCTCTTGCAAGGCTATAGAATCATTCGATACCTTCTGGATCTCCTGGGCACGTATTTCTGCACAAGAGATCAATGCCCACAACATCAGCATAGCTGTTAACAATTTACTTTTCTTCATTGTCATCATATACTTTCCTAAAACTTGTTTTCTGTTGCAAAGGTATCAAAAAGAGAAGACCGAAGCGAAAAATATGGCTGACATGAGTCTGACATTTATCAATTAACGAATATTATATCTAGTTTTATACCATCTTTCATAGAATTTCTGTACTTTTGCATTTGAATCTTTAAACAGTATATCATTTAAACAGAATAGATAATATGAAACTGAAAGCATATCATTCCATCCTCATCTTCGCCATCCTTGTGATGTCTGCGGCATTCTCCAGCGTAAGCAACTACCGCAAGGCACAGTATGCCATTGTACAAGATATGAACAAAGCTTTGGCTCTGACTCTTCAGGAAAATAAATATCAATGGATTACGCCTGATACCATCCAGAGCTACCGCTCACATCTCAGCATCGACCTGCTGAAGTCGACCAGTAATCTCTGCTATGTGATGGAAGACAGAAGAAGAGGCAAGAACAATTTCCAGCTGGTAAATAGCGCCAACCTGCTCAGCAGCAAAGAGATGCTCCTCAACGAGCATTCTATCCAAAGTTATGCCAACTGTTCGATGGCAGATGTTTTGAGTATGAGCAACCAGCGGACATCTTTGACGCTTACCCTCATGGCTATGATTTGGGCAATTGCATCGCTATACTATCATCGCAAAAAACAACCCTGGAATCATGAGGCCGATATGTTCGGCACCATGTGCTATTCTCAAGACGAGGATTCCTTCTACAATCAGGAAAGCGGACAAGCCATCAAGTTTACTCCGATGCAGCACCAACTGATGCAACTCTTCTTCAACAATACGCATCATCAACTCTCCAAACAGGAGATTTGTGAGGCTCTTTGGCCCAAGAAACCGGATGCCAGCGAAACGCTCTATACCTTGATTCGCCGTATCAAACCGGTGATTGAGCAGAATAGCAACCTCATAATTGAGTCGGAAAGAGGCAAGTCTTACCGACTGATTATCAGATAAGTTCAGAAATGTCAGCCAAATGTCATACTTATTATTTGGCTGTTTCCCATCTTCTTCATACCTTTGCTGCTAAAATACAAAAATGGCAAAGATATGAAGAAGATTTTTTTGATAGCAGTTGTCTTGCTGATGATGATAAACTTCATCATCAACTATCACCATGAGGTTACGAAAGAGAAGCATACACCGATGGCGGATTTCAAGACCAAGGTAGAGATGGCGCCCATGAAGGAATACAATGATCCGGACTTCGGCTACGTTATCAAATATCCTTGCTTCTTCCAGCAGGAGGATACTTCGGTATCGGGATACCAGGGCTATGCCCGCTTCTCATTCACCAATCATGCTAACATCATCCTGGAGAGTTACGTTACCCCCAACTATAGCAACACCCTTCAGGCTTGTGCCGATTCTCTAGCCCAGAAGCTTCATTCGGGGCGGACGATGCAGGCATCGAATAAGGCATTCATCCTCTCCGGTCCTGTCTATGAAAACGGAGTAAGAGTAGATGGCTACAGTCATTACGATAAATTCATCAAGAGTGGCAGAATACTCTTCGTCTATTCCCTCACCTATCCCGACAGTTACAAGCCAGCCATGCCCCGACTGTTCAAACTCATAGACGACTGGAAGGTTTTAGGTGCATATTAATCTGCCTTGAAGATATCCTCACAAGCCTCTTGGAATTGTATAAAAACAGCTTTCAAAGAAGATAAAAGCACTTGATTATTTGCATATATCAAATAATAATTGTACATTTGCGGTGTAAATATAAACATCGAAGATTATGTCAATATTCAGTCGCCTCTTTGGAAGGAAAAACAATCTCACCGTAAGCTCTGACATCAAGAAGGAAGATGCCAGAAGCAGGAACATTGCCTTCGTGGATACCGAAGTGGGACTGAAAGACCATAAAATACATGACATCGGAGCATTGCGTTATGACGGAGCCAACTTTCACCAAGCATCACAGACGGCACTGAACAAGTTCCTGCAAGAAGGAAAGGTTGACTATATCTGCGGTCATAACCTCATTCATCACGATGCCCGCTATCTCCAACTCAACGGCATACTGATAGATACCCTCTATCTCTCCCCGCTCCTCTTCCCCAAGCGCCCTTACCATCATCTGGTAAAGGACGACAAACTGATGAGCGAGCAGATGAACAATCCTGTCAACGACTGCGAGAAAGCCAAGGAGCTGCTGATGGATGAAATCGCTGCATGGAATCAATTATCAGAAAGGAGGAGGAAAATCTTCACCTTGCTGCTCCAGAATGAAGAGGAATTCAGAGGATTTCTGATGTATGTGGGAGCCATCGAAAAGGATGATGCAATCAGAGACGTTTCAGAATTCATTCTTTCTGAATACAAGAATCATATTTGCGCCCATGCCGACATTCCGGCTCTTGCAGCCCAGTCTCCTTGCGGCTTGGCATATGCCTTGGCCCTCATAGGCACAGACGATTACCAATCTGTTACCCCAGGTTGGGTACTCTGCCATTATCCCGAAGTAGAACATATCATCTATATGCTCTGCCATACTCAATGCACCGATGGCTGCGAATATTGCAACCGCATGCTCGACATTCATTATAACCTAAAACAGCTCTTCGGCTATGATGCCTTCCGAACCTATGACGGCGAACCGCTGCAGGAACAGGCATCGCAGGCAGCAGTGGATGGCAAGTCGTTATTGGCTATATTTCCTACGGGTGGCGGCAAGTCGCTCACCTTCCAGTTGCCAGCCTTGATGGATGGCAGAACCATACATGGACTCACCGTGGTTATCTCGCCTCTGCAATCATTGATGAAAGACCAGGTAGATAACCTCGCGGACCGCGGCTTCACCGATGCCGTAACCATCAACGGTCTCCTCGACCCAATCTCCCGCTCCCTAGCCATCGAACGAGTGCAGAGCGGAGATGCCACCTTATTATATATAGCACCAGAGATGTTGCGCTCCAAAACCATCGAGCGCATCCTGATGGCACGGCATGTGGTGAGATTCGTCATTGATGAAGCTCACTGCTTCTCTGCATGGGGACAAGACTTCCGTGTGGATTACCTATATATCGGCAAGTTTATCAAGGAATACCAGGAACGTAAGTTTGGCAAAGATGCTATGGCCCGCAATCATGGTCAAACCCTGATACCCGTATCTTGCTTCACCGCTACTGCAAAACAGAAGGTGGTGCAGGACATCTGCGACTATTTCAAGCATTGGCTGGGCACCGACCTCCAGCTCTTCGCCTCATCAGCCTCACGTACCAACCTGCACTATTCCGTTATCCACGTAGATAGTGACGGCAACAAATACAATCTACTGCGTTCACTGGTGGAACAGGCAGATTGCCCTACCATCATCTACGTATCCCGCACCAAGCGCACCCGTGAACTCGCCCAGAAACTGACCCGTGACGGTATATCCGCCCTGCCCTATAATGGCAAGATGGATGCCGATGAGAAGATACACAATCAGGATGCCTTCATGAGCGATAAGGTAAGAATCATCGTTGCCACCTCTGCCTTCGGCATGGGAGTAGATAAAAGCGATGTGGGGCTGGTTATCCACTACGACATCTCTGACTCTCTGGAGAACTATGTACAGGAGGCTGGACGTGCAGGAAGAGACCCACACCTCAATGCCAAATGCTATGTACTCTATAGCGACGAGGACTTAGATAAGCACTTCACCCTACTCAACCAAACCAAACTGAGCATCAGTGAGATACAACAGGTATGGAAAGCCGTTAAGGATTTTACCAAGCAGCGTCCACATGTAAGTTGTTCGGCACTGGAGATAGCCCGTCAAGCCGGTTGGGATGACTCGGTATCCGACATAGAAACCCGTGTCCGCACCGCCCTATCTGCTCTAGAACAGAGCGGATACATAGAGCGTGGCAACAACATTCCGCATGTCTATGCCACAGGTATCACCGTCAAGAACATGGACGAGGCAAGACTGCGCCTCACCGAATCACCCCTGTTCTCTGAAGATGAGATGAAGAATGCCATCCGCATCATCAAGTCGCTTATCACCCAGAAGCATATAGCCAAGGCACAGGATAGCGAGGCAGAATCCCGCATCGATTACCTCGCCGACATCCTAGGACTCAGTAAGCGAGACGTCATCTCCTCCGTTGACCGAATGCGCCAGGAAGGCATCCTTGCCGATACCCGTGACATCTCTGCCTATCTGCAAGACATCAGCGACAAGCAACGCAAGCCTCAGCAGATGCTGGAGAACTTCGCCAAACTGGAAAGATACATCCTGGAACATATCCCGGATGAATCGCTGCATATCACATACAAGCAACTCAATGACAATGCCGTACATGACGGCATCAACACTTCAACAGAAAAGAAAATCCGCACACTGCTATACTTCCTGGCAGTGAAGGGCTATGCGCACAAGAAGGAAGACGGCGTCCGCAATCTTATCGTGACAAGAGACAAGGACATAGAGACCATCATCAAGCGATTCGAAAGACGAATTGAGGTTTGCCGATTCATCATTGAAAGACTATACAGCCTGGCTGAGGAAAACAGTAAAACTATAACAGAAGAGATCAACAATAGCTCTTCTGTAGATTCAAAAGAGAAGCCTCTTCAATTCTCGGTAGTTGAACTTCTGAACGATCTGAAATCCAGCAACCAGTCACTCTTTTCCGACTTCTCTTCCCTACAGTTGGAAGACGTGGAGGAAGCCTTGCTCTATCTCTCCAAGATAGGAGCCATGAAGCTGGAAGGAGGATTCCTGGTACTCTACAATGCAATGGCGATTAAGCGCACCAAGGAACTTCGCCTGCGCTATAAGCAAGAGGATTATCGCATGCTCAACGAATTCTACAAGCAGAAGATTCAGCAGATTCACATCGTGGGCGAATATGCCAACCTGATGGTAAGGGATTACGACGCCGCCCTGCAATATGTGCAGGATTACTTCCAGATGGACTACCATTGCTTCATCTCAAAGTACTTCAAGGGCAACCGGGAGACTGAGATAGAGCGCAACGTAACACCTTCGAAGTATAAGCAACTCTTCGGAATGCTCTCCAAGCGACAGAAGGAAATCATCGACGACCACGAGTCTCGCTGCATCGTAGTCGCTGCCGGACCTGGCAGCGGCAAGACACGTGTGCTCGTACATAAGCTTGCCTCTCTCCTGCTGTTGGAAGATGTAAAGCACGAGCAACTTCTGATGCTCACTTTCTCTCGTGCAGCCGCTACCGAATTCAAGCAGCGCCTGATGCAACTCATAGGCAATGCCGCCCATTTCGTAGAAATCAAGACCTTCCATTCTTACTGCTTCGACCTACTGGGCAGAGTTGGCAATCTGGATGAGGCAGGAGATGTGGTTAAGCAAGCCGCAGAAATGATTAACAATGGAGAAGTGGAGCCCAATCGCATCAGCAAGACCGTGCTCGTTATTGACGAGGCACAAGACATGAGCAAGGATGACTATGCCCTTGTCACAGCTCTAATGAAAGCCAACGAAGAGATGAGGGTGATAGCTGTAGGCGATGATGACCAGAACATCTATGAGTTTAGGGGTTCCAACTCGCAGTATCTCTATGAACTGACCCAGACAGAACACAGCCGTTTCATCGAGATGACGGAGAATTACCGCAGCCTTCGCCATATCGTGAATGCTGCCAACGACTTCGCCCGCAACATCCGCCAACGAATCAAATCTACCCCTATCATCTCCATGAGTCAAGAAGATGGAGAAGTAAGAATCGTGAAGCATCCATACGAGATTCAGGAGAAAAAGGTTTATATGTATCAGCCTATCCTAGAAGATGTTACGCGATTACTGGGAAGTAACGCTTCAAAAGAAACCGATGCATCTTCCCGCAAGAAGAACGAAACCATCAGTATCCTTACGCAGACCAATGAGGAGGCTGTCATCATGCTGGCTCTTCTTCACAGTCATGGTATCAGGGCCAAGCTGGTGCAATCAATGGACGGCTTGCGCTTCTGGAATCTGGCAGAGGTAAGATACTTCTTGAAGAAGATAGACCAAGGCATCAAGGAAACGAAATCCCCTATCATCCCTGATGATATTTGGGAAGTAGCCAAGCAGCAGACAGTCCAAAAGTATGCCAGCAGCCAGGCTTTGCCATACCTGCGCCGCAGCCTCCAGGTATTTGAGCAGACCAATCGTGCCAAATATTACAGCGACCTGAGGGAGTTCGTGTTCGAATCATCAGTAGAAGACTTCTGTGACATCTCGAAATCAGACATCGTGGTCAGCACCATCCACAAGGCAAAAGGTCATGAGTTCGACCATGTACTGATGCTCATTACCCATCCCGAGCATCCTACCGATGACATACTGCGCCGATACTATGTGGGTATGACCCGTGCCAAGCATACGCTTGCCATCCACACCAACGGCAATCTCTTCGACAGTCTGAAAAGTGCCCAGCATCTCTATGATGCCCAAGCCTACGATGAGCCCAACGAAATAGTGCTTCAGCTCTCACACAAGGATGTAAACCTGGGCTTCTCCAAGCCTCACAAGGACGCTATTCTTTCCTTGAGAAGTGGCATGCCGCTAACCTACCACGACCATTGCCTCTGTCTCCCATCAACAGGCAGAGACATAGCCCAGCTCTCCATCAAGATGAAAGAGAAACTAGGCAAATGGGAGTTGAAAGGTTACAAGGTAACCGATACCCGAATCCGCTTCATCGTGGCATGGAAGTCAAAGGATGCACCGAGGGATGAGAAGGAATCCGCCATCGTGCTCGCTGATTTGGTAATGAAAAAATAAGGTAAATTCATTAAAAATCTATCACCAAATGCTATTTATCCTTTCTTTTTATACACAAAAGTGTAATTCTTAAGCCGCACTCTTGAGAAATACACTTTTGTGTCAAAGGCTTTTTCCTATAAAGCTATACTTTTGCAGCAGAAAAATAAAAAAATCAAGCAAAACTATAGCAATATGAAGGAAAAAGTAATTTTTACCACAGTGTTGTACCTCTCGGCTATGACTCCGATGATGGCGCAGAATATCACCGGCAAGGTGATGAATACCAAGGGAGAACCTTTGGCGTTTGCCAATGTAGTATTATTGAATAGAACAGACTCGGCTTTCGTCAAGGGTGCAGTGAGTGGAGAGGATGGCAGCTTTGCCATCGACTCTTCCTGCAACAGTGGAATCATCAAGGTGACATCCGTAGGCTATAAGACAATCTGCAAGGATTGCACTGGTGAGAATGTGGGCATTATCAAGATGGAAGAAGACAGTAAGATGCTCGGCGAAGTAGTCGTGAAATCATCCCTGCCTAAGACTATCCTGAAGAATGGCGGAATGACGACAACCATTGCCGGATCCGTACTTGAGAAGGCTGGAACCATGGAGAACCTGCTCGATCGCATCCCTAACGTTTCTGCCCAGAATGGCAACATCAAGGTATTCGGTCGCGGTGAGCCTGTTATCTATATCAATGGACGACAGATGAGAGACAAGAGTGAGCTGGACCGTTTGCATTCCGATAACATCAAGTCGGTGGAAGTCATCACTAACCCTGGTGCCCGTTACGCTGCCAGCACCAAGGCGGTCATCCGTATCACAACGAAGAAGATACAGGGCGAGGGCTTCGGATTCGATGCGAAGACTACTGGTGAATATGATGAGAAGAAAAACTTCGGTGGATATAGCCAATTGAATATGAGCTATCGCAAGAATGGATTAGAGCTTGGCGCATACGCTTTTGGAGCAAGACAATACCAGCCAGACAATAAAGACTTACAGCAGAAGACTTATCTTGACAAGACGTGGAACCAGAAGAGTGAAATCAGACAAGAAGGTATTATCGAAGCCATGAACTTTCGCTTGGATGCCAGCTACCAGTTGGATGCCAACAACTCTATAGGTGCCAACTTTGGTTTTCTTAGAAATCCTAAGCAAACATGGAACGGCGATATGAGTTCTTCTATATTGCAAGACGAAGAATTGTCTGAAAATTCTGATAGTCATGCTGATTTCTTTTGGCAGAAGAATAATCTTTCAAGCAATATTTACTATGTAGGAAAGATTGGTAAGCTCTGCATCGATTTCAATACAGATTGGCTATGGTCGAAGGAATACCAGAACGATGTTACCAAAGAGCAATACCAGGAAGTGGGGATGAATGCACAAAGCCAAACGGCTCATAGCTTGACTAACAAGGATTATCATTTGCTTGCTTCCAAGCTGGTTCTTTCTTATCCTCTGTTGGGCGGCGACTTATCTTTGGGTGGTGAATATTCAAATACCCATCGTACCTCAAAGTATCAAGTGGTGCCAACTAACTTGGTAGCGGATGACGACAGCCGTATTACAGAAAGTATGACATCTTCATTCTTGACCTATTCAAAAGATTTCGGTAATCTGAGTTTGGAGGCAGGTATGAGATACGAGTACATCGACTTCAATTACTATGAATATGGCAAGTATGTGCCTGGACAAAGCAAGTCGTATGGCAATTGGTTCCCATCGCTCAGCTTATCGATGCCTGTGGGCAAGGTACAGATGCAGCTGAGCTATGCAGCCGACATAAATCGTCCTTCCTATCATAATTTGCGCAGTGGCATTCAGTATGATAACCGATACACGTATGAAACGGGAAATCCATTTCTGGTATCTCAGATAAGCAGAAATCTCAACTACGAGTTGGCTTACAAATGGTTGACATTCGACATGACCTACAGTCATACTTCACATCCAATTATGCCAACAGTGGAGACTTATAAGGATAATCCTGCAATAGGCTTGATGAAGCCAGTAAATGGGAATTCGTATAATGACGTAGCTGTATCCATCAACTTGCGCCCTTCGTTTGGCATCTGGTATCCTTCGTTTACCGCATCCGTTGACAAGCAATGGTTTGATATGGAGACGCACGATGGGAAATCGCTCAATAAGCCAATGGCTTCATTCCGTTTAAACAACACCCTCAACACCAAATTAGGAATGTTTACGTTGATGATGTCGTATATCACGAAAGGTCATGAGAAGAACCAGTATCTGTACAAGCCAATGTTTTGCACGAATGTTTCCGCATATAAGGCTTTCTTGAAAGACCATTTGTCGTTTCAGCTCTTCATCTATGATTTGTTCGGGACAAACAATAGCCACATGATTGCTCATTTTGGCAAAATGAAGGAAATGGTGTATGATGGACTGTCAACAAGCAAAGTTTCGCTTACTGTACGATATAAGTTCAACACTGCAAGAAGCAAGTATAAGGGTACAGGTGCAGGAGAAAGCCAGAAGAACAGAATGTAATCTGTCTATCTGCTGAATCCGGTAATGGTGTAATGACAATAAATCTCTCTATAAATGAACAACCCAATAAAATTGTTGATTAGTGGCGCAGACATGGGAGGCTTGATAGCTTCCTGTGCCTTGCACCATGACTTCCATGAAAGCTCTCGGCATACAGATGGATTTCAAATCTATCGCATAGAAAAGGATACGCTGACGATGGAAGATGTGGATGCATGCGACTTGTCGGGCATCCGGTATGCGGTGAATGCAAGCTTGCATGACAACGAAGCCTCTTTCGCTTTCGATGAGAAATGTAAGGAGCAGGGCATCACCGTTATCCATGCCGTCAATCTTGGCAAGGCTGCCTTTCTCGCTGTAGAGAAACCGAAAGGCTATCCATTCAGCGAAGTAGTGAAAAAAGGAACGGATGATTTCCGTTGCTCACTGGGCAAGTATATCTCGCAGTACGGTATGTTCTGGCAGATGCCCGTGCCTTGGATAGATGAAGCCATCAGGCATTATTCCAATGAGTCTTTCCCGCAACTGGCCATCGGGACATACATTGCCGCCGGCTATTGTGCCAACATCCTCGTAAACCTTGCGGAAGGCAAGGAGGTGAAATACTTCCCCAAGTTCTATCTCTCGCCATTGTTGGAAGAGATATGATTGCGATTATATCATCTGATAGTTTGTGGCATGAAACAGTGCCTCGGCAATGTTCTTCACGCCTATCTTGGCGAAAAGGTTGCGCTTGCAAGCCTTTATCGTATCCACCGACTTGCATAGTCGGTCGGCAATATCATTCATCGTGTAACCTTGGGCAGACAATCTCAAAACCTCTCTCTCTGTCTCGCTCAAGGTTATGCCTTCTTTCTTTTCCCACTTGTGGCGCAATGTGGAATATTCAAAATAGCTACGCTCACCATTCTTCTGCATGATGATATGTCCCGGTTCATCGGTTGCTGCCAATGATACGGTGCAGAGGGCAAGCCAGATTCTTCCATCATCAGAAAGAAGTATTGGAGTGAGGTGATGATGAATCAATCGGCTATGCCTGCCATTGGTAAGATGAAAGTCGTACGAGATGGTATAGTCCAGACGGTCGCCCACAGGCAATTCGTTGAAAAGATCAAAACCTTTCTTGTTCACTTCGAGTAGCATCTGCAGGTCGGCATCCGGAACATGGTCTATATACATCTGATAGCCAGCCTCCATCAATTGCTCGGGTTCCAATCCGCAGAGATAAGCGAGGTTATCTGATGCATAGATGAAGTCCTGATGAAAATAGTCGATGATATAGACACACTGGTAGGTGCTGCGGGCAAAAGCTTTTGCCGCATTCACCAATAATTCAATCTTATCGTAATCTTCTCTGTTGATATGATTCACCTCGTTGGAATGGAGGAAGAAATCGTCTTTTTCTTTATTCATAAGCTATTCTGAATATTACTCTTTCTATCTGTTCTCCGATTCAGCAAGCCATCGGATCTCTTTTTAAATACGCTATTCGGATACAAAAATACATATTTTTATTTGATTACAATTCTATTGGATTGTTTATTTACAGATAATTAACCGTAAAAGACGCTTAATCATTACTTACTGCACAACAACTGTTTTACGCTCGCACAACACGTGGTGTGCGAGCGCATAACAGCTGATATGCAAGCGCACAACAGCTGTTGTGCGACTGACGGAAGTGACTTTCCCGGCAACATATACTTACTGTTCCAACAACTTATCCTACTTATTCCGACAACTTATAAAGGCTTCTTACGATGCTTATTCCTATTGATAAGCAGTTCTCACCCTCATCAATAACACAGCTTATTCGTATCTATCAAACCACTCATCCATATTAGTGCCATTTTTATTTGGTAGTTTAAGAATAAAAGATTACCTTTGTATCGCTAAACAGAAAGAAGAAAACGATGGCTATAAAATATGAAATCCATTATCTTCCCAATGCAGGAGGAAATGAAGAGACTCGCCGATTCGCCCATATCTTTGAGCAAACAGCAATGACTGACAAGGAGATGATCAGCCGAATCGCCAGACATAGCTGTCTGGGAGAAGGAGAAGTTTCGTCCGTACTCATGAAACTGCGTGATATCATAGAAGAAGACCTGCAGGATGGAAGACGTATCAACATTCCGGAAATAGGTTATCTCTCGCTCTCGGTAGATCTGGATATGGATGACCTGAAACCCGACAATAAAGTGAGAGCTGAATATGTAAGCGTAAGAGGCATCAAGTTTCGCCCCAATGCAGACCTGCTGAAACAGGTGAAATATAATACCCATTTCGAGAAATCACAATATACTTCCCGCTCCTACCCTTTCTCTGAAGATACATTGAAGGAGAAAATAAGAGAGTATCTGAAGCATAATCGTTCCATTAACAGAAAAGTACTGGAAGCGGAATTTCATATCCGTAAACAGACAGCACTCAACTGGCTGAAGAAACTGGAAAAATCCGGATTTCTGATAAAAGAAGGTTCCCGGAATGCGCCGGTTTATTTCCTGGCTGAAGAATAGGAACCCATCGGATGATAGGTCTCATCATGATAGAACTCTCTAGATGACTGCAAGCCATAGCCTCCGCGACCATCTAGGCTTCATTACATTAAATCTACACCCTAAAGATAAAGTAATATGCCAAATAAAGAAGAAAAGAGAATAACAGAGCAGAGCTCGCTCTACGAACATCTGGAAAAGATGAGCGTGGATGAACTCACCGCTCATATCAATGCAGAAAACAAGAAGGTGGCTGTGGCAATAGAACAAGCATTGCCTGCCATTAACCAACTGATTTCCGCCATCGAAGGGCAGCTGAAGAAGGGCGGAAGACTCTTCTATGCCGGTTGCGGAACGGGCGGAAGACTGGCTACACTCGATACCATCGAGGTGCAGAACACCTATGGCATCGACGGTTCACAGATACAAGCCATCTTCCCTGGAGGCATCGGCTGCCTTACACAAACCAGAGAATCAAGAGAAGACGACCTGGAGAATGGTTGGCACCAGCTCTGCGACAAGCATATCTCAGAGCAGGATTTCGTGCTGGGTTTCTCGGCAAGCGGCACTACTCCCTTCGTGCTTTCCATCTTGCAGCATTGCAAGGAGGCAGGTATTCCTACAGGATGCATCGTCAACAATCCCCACGCTCCTATCGCCCTGGCTGCAGATTATCCTGTAGAGGTCATCACGGGACCGGAATTCGTAACGGGAAGTACCCGTATGAAAGCCGGATCTTCGCAGAAGATGATTCTGGATATGATCAGCACTTCCCTTCAGATAAGACAAGGACGGGTGGAAGGCAACAAGATGGTGAACGCCAAGCTTATCAATCATAAACTCATCGACCGCGCTTGCCGTATCTTCATGGAACGCAATCCGGAATACACGGATTACGAAGAAGTGAAACAGCTAATTCTGGAATCAGGAAGCGTGAAGAAGGCGGAAGACTTGCTGAAGAGTAAAAGCGATTTAGATATTTAGATAAATTTAGACCAAACTTCACCTTATATAAATAGAACTATCAAGATTTCACCTTATATAATAGGACTATATGGCAAAGAAAGCAATTGTAATGGGTGCCACATCGGGCATCGGAATGGAAGTGGCAAAACTGCTTGCAGCAAAAGGATGGCAGGTAGGAATTGCCGGAAGAAGAATTGAAAGATTGCAGGATCTGATTTCGCAGGGCGGCATTACCTGCTACCAGCAAATAGACGTGACTTCTCCCGATGCTCCTGCCCAACTTCTCGAACTCATCGATAAGTTGGGAGGCATGGACCTCTACTTCCATAGTTCCGGCATTGGCTGGCAGAATAATACGCTGGATATAGAAAAGGAGTTGAAGACTGTGGAAACCAATGGCTTAGGATTCACAAGAATGGTAGATACGGCATTCAACTGGTTTGCTACTCATCATCAGAACAATTCAAAAGCCCGCATTGCCTGCATCACTTCCATTGCCGGAACCAAAGGTCTCGGTGCCGCCCCAGCCTACTCTGCCACCAAGCGATTCCAGAACCATTATCTGGAATGCCTGTCGCAGCAGGCACGGATGCGTCATCTCCCTATCGCCATCACAGATATCCGACCAGGTTTCGTAAAGACCGACCTTATCGCAGGCAGCAGCTATCCGCTGCAGCTCAAACCGGAAGATGTGGCGAAACATATCGTGAATGCTATCGAAAACGGAGAGGAAGTTAAGGTGATAGACTGGAGATATGATATCCTCGTCTTCCTCTGGCGACTCATTCCTAGATGGTTATGGACGAGATTGAAGATTACAACATAACAACTTTATTCCTTTCTGATGACAATCGTCTTGAACCAGTCTTTCAATACTCCCGCATATTGATCCTGCGAATCAGACAGCAGGATGACAACCTGGGAACCATCTTCCAGCATAGGACCAAGACACATACCTTCGTAATTGGCAAAGGAACGCTTGGAAAGTGACAAGCCGGTTTTCCATTCCGCGAGCAATCTCTTCTTCAAGAAAGGAGTATCTGATGAAAACTTCTCTTTCAAAGCAAACTCCTCAGAATTCAAAGGATTAATCTGATAGAGTTTACACTTGCAGAAAGCCCCAAGCTTAATCTTCGGGATAAAGGCCTCACGCTCCAAAACCAGAAGCTGTCCATCGGGCAAGGCGCAAAGCTCACTCACCCCCATCACATAGATATCTGCTTTCTTATGGGTAGAAGGTTGATCCATCTGATAGGCATAGGCTGTCATGTAACGAGAGGCTTTCTTGCTACTCTCTTGCTCGCAACAGTCTTCCTTGCCATTATTTTCCTTGTTACGATTTTCCTTTATCTTTCCCCAATCATACCTCATCAAACGAAGCTGGTTGGCCAATCCGTTTTGAGGAGTAGCAGGCTGTCCGTCTTTGCGGAGCGTGCTCTCAGGAATAGTCCAGAGATACTGACGGACGGAATCAAAAGCCAGAGACTCAAAATTATAATTGGGATAAAAATCAGAAGAAGGCCATCTGCTCTCCCAAAGGTTCTGCTGATAGCTAATCTTGGGAGCATTAGCCGAAGTAGGCAGAACAGGATACTCCTTTAAACGGCAATATCCTTCGCTTGTTATCACCAAGGTAGAATCAGAAGCCTTCACGATGGCTTCGTGGTCAAAGCCTTTCTCCTGCCCCTGCCAAAACTTTCCGTCGTTCAGCGTTCCATCTGTTCTCTCGGTAAACCCAAGGTTCTCTACCTGTTCCAATTCGCCGGTCTTGGGATTCACCTGAATCCGGAAGTTGAAGTACAGGGCACTATCCGACTTGTCGCTTACCACCGCATAGATATCATCATGCAGATGAGCAATGCCACTGTAGTTGCCCGCAGCCACGGTTTTCGGAAAAGCTTTCTGAGAATTCTCTCTCACTACTTTCCAATCCTGTGCCCCAGCCAGCAAGCTGAATGCCAGGAAGACGGACAGGATATTACAGCGCAGCATAAGTCAATACAAATTCCATGGTTAACTCGAAATCTACATGCGCCATCTTTCCGCTCTTGAGATTCTCCACATCACACGACCAATCTGCCATCGTATCAAACGGCTTCACCCGCATATCCTCAAACATTAGATTTTCTTCAGAGAATAACTTGAAGACCGTTTCCTTGGCACACCAATGCACCAACTTGGCATCCAGATCTTCCGCCTTCTCATCCTTGCGCAAGAATTTGGATGCGATGCGCTCTACCCTATCATTGAAGTATTCGATATCCACCGCCACTTCCTGATTTTTGGAAAGGATAAGCGCAGCATAACCCTTGGTATGCGAAACGCTGATATGATAACCACGGAACAATGGCTTGCCAGCCTCGTTGTGGGTAATGTCACCTGCATGAGAAAGCAAGCCCTTGGAAGCCCCATTCGTCTTGAGCATCTCATACATTAATGCACGAATGGCAAGAAACTCCAGTTTCCTGCCATCGTTCTTATATTTCTCTTCCAACTGAGAGCGGTAAGCCTGCAGATGAGAATACTGCTCGAACAACTGTTCTACAGTTTCATCCATCTGCCATAAACCAAGACTCACTCCCGGATAAACTTCTCGTATATTGACAACTGCCATATTTTTTATATTCTGATATTGATGAATACTGATGATTACTTAGAAGAATCCTCCACGTTATCTTTCAAAGGATGTACCGTCACCTTAATCTTGCTGATGCGAAGCTCCTCTATCTGCATAACCTCGAAAGTATAGTTCTTATAATCTATCTTCTCGTGCATACTTGGGAAATCGCCTTTGATTTCCAAGAGCAGACCAGCCAGAGAATCAGCATCACCCTCAACCTCCTCGAACTCTTCGTCATCTACATTCAGGATTTTGCAGAAATCAGAAAGAAGCGTTTTACCTTCAAAGATAAAGGTGTTGTAATTTAATTTCGAGTAGAACTTCTCCTCCTCATCGTATTCATCATTGATTTCACCTACAATTTCCTCCAGAATATCTTCGAGAGTAACAATACCCGATGTACCTCCGAACTCATCTACCACAATGGCGATATGAACCTTGTTGTCCTGAAAATCGCGAAGCAGATCATCTATCTTCTTGGTTTCAGGAACAAAGTAAGGAGGACGAATCAAACTCTGCCAACGGAAGTTGGAAGACTTCGTAAGATGAGGCAATAAGTCCTTGATATACAGTACACCACGAATATTATCTGTATTATCCTGATAAACAGGAATACGACTGTAATTATTCTCTTCAATGCACTTTAATACTTCTGGATAAGAACTACGGATATCCAGGTCAACAATATTCTGTCGGCTGGTCATCACCTCCTTGGCTGTTTCATCGCCAAAGCGGATGATACCCTTCAGCATGCTCTGCTCGTCCTTGATATCATTCTTATCTGTCAGTTCCAGAGCTTGTTCCAAGTCATCAACACTCAGCACATGATTTTCCTTCTGTATAATCTTTTCTGCAAGAATTCCACTTTTCAGCAAGATCGTTTCTAAAGGCCAAAACAACTTTCTGGCAAACAGAATTCCCCCTACGCACCGGCGACAGAACTTCAGAGGATCCTGGCGGGCATACACTTTCGGCATAATCTCACCAAAAAGCAAAAGCAAGAAAGTAAGAATAACCGTAATAATCAGGAACTGAAGCCAATAAGCTTTAGGACCAAACTCTACGATTCCTGCGAATACATAATTAAGGAGCATGATGATTGTGACATTCACAAAATTATTGGTTATCAAAATGGTAGCCAACGTACGTTCAGAATCATCACGCAACATCTGTATCTTCTTATCGGCATCAGTCTTTTCATCCTCAAGTTCCGCAACATCAGTTGGTGATAAACTGAAAAAAGCAATTTCGGAACCACTGGCAAAAGCAGACATGCCTAACAATATAGCTGCAAGTACAGCAGCTACAATAACCCCGGCGGAAGGCTGCATCAGCATCACATCACCGAAGGCATCAGTTATGGTGGATATATCCAATTTCTGAGCTAAAAATTAATAATTATTGTTCTTTAGTAGCAGGGCGAGTACTCAACATCTCCATATTATCTACATAGATTTCTGTAATATATTGTCTTCTACCCTGCTTGTCATCATAGGAGCGGTAGCGGATTCTTCCTTCCACATAAAGGCGGTCACCCTTATGCACATACTTCTCTACTACCTTTGCAAGCCCACGATAAAAAACAAGATTGTGCCAATCTGTATGGTCTGGCACTTGGGTACCATTAGGCAAAGTATATCCTTTCTCTGTAGTTGCGAGAGAGACCTGAGCTACTGCCTGATCTGCTTCGAAATAATGAATGTCAGGATCTTTACCTACATTACCAATTAGCATAACCTTGTTCATGACACGAATCTTTTAAATTTCTGAATATTTTATTTCCACATTCCCAGATAGCGGAAATGGAAATTCTTACCTTTTGCAGATGGGAACTGGCTGCGTGAATCTACACAATCGCGCAGATAATCTACGATGCGATTGTAACAATCCAAACCTGATTCAGCTTTAACATCCGCAACGAAATGAGTATCACGGTACTCAAACTTTCCTGTAGCCGGTACCATCACAACACGCTTGAAATCAAGTGATCCTTCATACCAGCCTGGAGCCTCTTGAGCCAAACTGGCAACAACAGGATTCTCCATTCTCTCTGCAGGAGTAGGAGTACGCAATGCTTTCTTATCCTTAAAATCCTGCATAGTTTGCGCCGTAGTCTTTATCACAATAAAATAAACACGTGGGCGTACCTTATATCTTTTTGGATACGTCAAATCGCTAGCGGCATACTCACGAACATCTGCCTCTAGCTCCGCATCCATCTCAATCTCAGGAATACTCTTTAAAAAATCAATAGCATCATCAACACTAGTAACTAATGTCTCCTGATCAAAATATCTTAAATATAAATTCATAAATGGGTATGTTTCTCGAGTTCAAAAAAAAGAGCGGAAAACGGGACTCGGACCCGCGACCCCAACCTTGGCAAGGTTGTGCTCTA
>ENA-OPVU01000157-OPVU01000157.1-human-gut-metagenome-genome-assembly--contig:-NODE-157-length-48737-cov-3.495008_pt1 | contig 48737 bp, 40 predicted proteins | sample MGYA00241497_ERZ501986 | MGnify/ENA primary metagenome ERZ501986 (study PRJEB25962, sample SAMEA2042995) | human gut metagenome | biome: human gut; feature: human-associated habitat; material: faeces...
CGGAAAGCTATGAGGAAGCATGGAAGAAATGGAGCTATAAGAGCCTTCCAATCATTCCGCAGGAATGGCAGCATGAAGTGAAAAGTGATACAAAAGCACAGTATCAGATTTTGAAAAAGCTCATGCATGATGACAGGGTAGATGCTGTTGTGTGTGCAACCGATGCCGGAAGGGAGGGTGAGCTGATTTTCCGCCTGACCTACAACATGGCAGGATGCAGAAAACCGATGAAGCGGTTATGGATTTCTTCTATGGAGGAGAGTGCTATCCGTGACGGCTTCCATAATCTTCGTCCAGGCAGTGATTATGACAATCTGTACAAGTCAGCACTATGCAGGCAGGAAGCAGACTGGCTTGTGGAAATGGGACCGCAGGCAGGCGCCGGCGGTGGCCATGTAATTGCGCAGGGTACGATAGCAGAGATAGAAGCAAATCCTGTTTCGCAAATTGGGCCGTTCCTTGCGGGGAAGGCAGCAGCAACGCGACAGAATAAAGCTCAGCAGCAGGAGCTGTTCGCTGATGGCACCATTCATCTTTCTACAGCGTCGATACATACCGTTAAACCATTAGAAATAGATATTCCCAAGGGACGCTTGACGGTTGTCACCGGCGTATCGGGTTCCGGTAAAACCACGATGGTTTTGGAAAGCCTTGTTCCCGCGCTGGCTGCGGCGATTGACGGCAAGGCGCTGCCGGAGCATATCCGTGCCGTTAACGCTGAGGGGATTGAGCACGTTAAGCTCATTGATGCGACACCTATCGGAATTAACGTCCGCTCTACTGTCGCTACCTATGCAGGCATTCATGATGATTTGCGCAAGCTCTATGCAAAATTGCCCGAAGCCAAAGCACATGAATATAAGGCCGGTGCGTTTTCGTACAACACAGGCTCGCTGCGTTGCCAAGGCTGTGACGGAACAGGCGTTGTCAGTTTAGACGTACAGTTTTTGCCGGATGTGGATATACCCTGCCCGGACTGCCGCGGTTCGCGGTACGCGAAGGCGGCCTACGATATCAGGCTGACGAACGAGGCGGGGGAGAGTGCTTCGCTGCCGGAGCTGATGGCTATGGACGTAAACACTGCTCTTGATTTCTGCAAAAATATGAAAGGCATCAGCCAGAAGCTGAACGTGCTGCGTCAGCTTGGTCTTGGTTATTTAACGCTGGGCGAGGAAACGCCGGGTTTATCGGGCGGTGAAGCACAGCGCTTGAAGCTGGCCAGCGAAATCGGCAGAACGCAGCATGATTCTGTCTTTGTCTTTGATGAGCCTTCGATTGGTCTGCATCCGCTTGATGTGCAGGTGCTGCTGGAGGTTTTTCAGGCGCTGTTGGATAATGGTGCAACCGTTATTGTCATTGAGCATGATCTGGACGTTATTCGTAACGCTGACTATATTATTGACATGGGACCCGGCGGCGGTGATGCAGGCGGACGCATTGTGGCTTGCGGAACGCCGGCGGAGATTAAAGCAAGCGCAAACAGTATTACCGGCAGATTTTTGTGATAGAGTGTGGCTTGACAAGAGAATAGAAAAAAGTAAGAGCTGACTTTGGCGAATTACGAAAGTCAGCTCTGTTTTTGTGCGCTAGAAGGATAGATTATTTAATGCCCATAGCGTATAAATTTTTCTCGATAAGGCAGGAAAATAAAATCATCTAGCGAATGATTTTAAGTATGACAAAATTTTTATGAAAATTTGGAAGGAGAGTATTAAAAGTGAATTTAGATAATAAGACACCAACATCTTTACAGAATGATACGCAAGATTCCCAAGAAGTCAAAAATAATACAAATGCTGACAATACAGATATAGGGAAAGCTGTAGACCTAATAAAAGTAAATGAAGCTATAGATAATTCTGCCAATAATTCAGAGGCTTTGCCGGAGAAAAATGGAGTGGAAGAGCAAAATGAAATTAGCAATGTTGATTTATTCACCAAATATTTTGAAGTGTTTGGCCCTAACGAGCTGCTTATGGTAGGTCAAATTATGGATTTAAATACTATTCAGGGGTTTTCAAGCTTAGAAAATGCAGTTTCTAAAAATCTTCGCTATGCACGCAATAAGATATTAGCTGAAATTAAAAAGAGGTGTGGCCATAGTAATGCAAATACTTTAGATGAATATGAAAAAGTAAAGACAGAATCTCTGCCTTTATATAGAGCTACGCTACTACTTGATTTACATGCTGATTATAACGTAGATATTGTAAGAAAATTAATCATAGAGGATGACCTTATTCCTTCATTAGTAGTTGAAGCTGGTGAAGTCTCTGAAAATATTACCAATGAAGAGATAGAAAAATTACAGCAAACGATTGACCAGCAGAATGATAAAATTGAGGAGCTTGAGCAGAAAAATAGGAAGCTGAACAAGGAGCTTGCTAAGCAGGAAAACACTCTTAAGAAAAAGCTCAAAGAGGATGCAGATAAAAAGCATAAAGCTAAAGTCGGTGAGATGGAAGCAAAGCATTCTAAGGATATTGGTGAGATTAATGCTAAGCTTGATACTGTTACCTCTGATTATAAAAAGCTTAGTGCAGAATATGACGATTACAAAAAAGAAATAGAGAAAAAATCTCGTTATTTTGAGAAGATTTTCAAGAGAACTTATGTAATCATGCTAGATATGCAGCCTATAAATGATAAGTATTTTCCATATCCTTATGAGGTAGCAACAATAAGTAAATTGTTGACAGGAGATATTGAGAATACTGATTTTACTGAAGTATGGGTGCAGAAGGATATGTTGGATGGGCTTAGAATTAATTTTATCAAAGCTAAGGCTAGAGAGTATGGTCATCAATGTCTTGTAAGTGAAATGAAATTGACAGAGATTCAGGAGTTAGGATTAGAGGTGCTGAGATGAGTGAGAATATACGTGTGCTTGGCAGGTTAATGACTGAGGCAGAGATGTATGATTTAGGTGTACCGGAGCACTATACTAATGTTTTTAGAGATGTTAATGATAACAACATTTTATGCTTAAAGCCTCTGTCTGATTTTCCGTCGAATTATCCTCCCATAGACAAAGTATTATGTCTGTGCTCGAGACTTGATGCTGAGCTGAATAGCATTGATGAAGAAAGAGTTGCTTCGATTCTGGAAAGACGTCTTTTTGTCTTCAGACCGATGCAAAGTAAAATAGAATACTATGCCTATGAGCAGCGATTGCTCCCCAAAGGATGCAGTCCTGATGTATTAGATGAAAGATATGTTGCTATCCCCTGCTTTGATTTGCCGAAGCTTGGGTTATCTGTAGAAGAGTTTCATTCTTGCCTCAAAAATGCAAAGGCCTTATTAGTAGAGCCTTGTATTTCAGATGAAACAGATGACAGACCGGAATGTGTATTTGCCAAGATTATGGCTTCAGATGGAGATTCGTACGATTTGTATCTCTATTTTAATATTATTAGTATGGCTATTAGGGATGGCGCGTCTAAGCTTTTGATTGAACAGCCTGAATATCACAGAATAAAGCTTGATATAGAAGATATCAATAACATTATTTATGACGTAGATGACAATATTATTTTTATACCGGCAGTGCTTTATGATCATTATGTAGAACGTCATCGCAATGACTATATTGATGCAGAAGAATATCTTGTTTCTGAGCCCAAAGATGAGCAAGTTGTTAAGCAGAACATTGCTTCTGAGCAAGAAGCAGATAAGCCTTCAGCAAACCTTCAGCAAGAAGCTGTTGCCCATAAAGAAGAGGCATTAGTGAAAGAGGAAGGCAGTATTCTGAAAAAAATGAAGGCTGCTGCTAAGGAAATGCATCTTGTATATAGTGATGAGGATTTGATTAATTTCTATGTTTCTGCACATTCCTCTAATCTGATTGTGTTGGCAGGTATGAGCGGTACTGGTAAATCCAGGCTTATCAAGGTTTATGCCAAAGCCTTGGGGTTAGATAAGTATGATGGCATTAAATTTATTTCTGTAAGTCCTGCCTGGACAGATGATTCAGATCTTTTGGGTTATGTAGATTATAAAGGCAATAAGTATCGTGAAGCTGCTACGGAACTGGTAACATTTTTGAAGAGGGCCGCCGAGAACAGAGATAAACAGTATGTTATCTGCTTTGATGAAATGAACCTGGCGCGAGTTGAGCATTATTTCTCTTCCTTCCTGTCTATTCTTGAGGATCCGGAAACAGAAAGACAATTAGTAGTGTATAACAGGTCTTTGGCTGGTGTACTAGATAATTCTAATGAATTTCCTGCAACAATCAGCTTGGGAGATAATGTTTTGTTCGCTGGAACGGTGAATATTGATGAATCAACATTTAATTTTTCAGATAAGGTGCTTGATCGTGCCAATGTTATTAAGCTTGGCATGCGACCTTTTACAGAGCTGAAGGATGTACTGGAAGAATGCTGCTTAAGTGACAGGGAATTACAATGTCTTACGGATTTGCACAATATGATTAGAGAGAGAAATCCGAAGCTTGGTATTGGCTATAGAATAATCAAGCAGATTAACAGCTATATTAATAAAATACCTGAGGGTGTAGCTTTTAGCAGGGGGAATGCTTTTGACAGGCTGATTGTGCAGAGGATTATTACAAAGCTGAGAGGTTCTGAAGAACAGTTAAACATGCTTATTGGCAAAATAGATGGCAATGATAAGCTTGTAGAAAGCGATATTATGGCTTTACTGGGAAAATATAAGGATGTTTCAGAGTTTACTAATGTTAAACTTGAGCTGAAGAACAAAGCGAAAGAGTTGATGCTGTATGGTTATTCAGTATAATAATTTGCCATTTAAGCTGGCGGTAATCAACGAGGTTGGGGAACGGGATTGTCCGGTTCAGGGTTTCGCGTTTTGTGATGATATAGAAGATATCAATAATGGCTTAGTAGAAGCAGAAATCAAAATACGTGAGAACTCCAATGTTTTTCTTCAGTTTCGCTCTAATATTAACTGTATCCTTGAAATGGACGGCTTTGATGGTATAGATATACCAGAAACTAGGCATGATGATGGCACATATCTTCAGCCATCTGAGGGTAAGGTAAAGGTGTTCTCGTATGAAAGCTCACCGCTACCTCCTGGTCTGTACATAATCAAAGTAAAGACTGCAAGTAAAAACTATTTTACCAGCTTTGAGGTTTTGCCAGCCAGGCTTGATGACCGGGCTTGGCAGATTATGGCAACAGATGTTTTTGAAAGCATTAAGCTGATGGCATTTCAACTGGCTGTTCAGAAGGTAAGTGTTGCCAATAGCTTTTATGAAAGTGAAGAGTTTGGCGTCTTACTGCTGAAAATGAATGTTATCGACCAATATTTTCATAAAGTAATAGCAGCTTTAGATGATTTGCGGCTTAACCCTCACAGTAAAATATCAAAAAAATATGTGCTTTCAAGTAAGGCTGAGCAGCATTCAATAGATTTTCAGTGCAATAAGCTGAATTCGATGAAGATTAATATTGACAGGGGTTATATACCGCTGAGATATACGGATTACCAGCTTACTGAAAACGCGTATGTGAAGCGTATGGTGCTTTCTTTAGACAAGGTTATGCGGTTGTTCATTAAGGAAATTAATGAAAAAAAGATTTTTTTAGAAGCAAAAGTTGCGAATGATTTCTATGGTAAAGATAAAAATACCTATGAATATAATCGTAATTGCAGAAGTCTTAATTTTTTAGAGCTGTATTATTCAAAAGCAAGAAAAATCATCAGCATTATCAATAAGCTCAAGGAAGCTCTGTGGTTCAAAGAGGTTAATGCTAATATTATCCAGCGAGTTCCCAGCCAAAGTATGCTTGACCCACGATATGCTATATTGAGTAGGGTAAGCAAAGAGCTTGAAGGATTGACTATAAAATATGACATGGATAACAGGCTATCATTTATCTGGCATAATTCTGCCAAGCTTTATGAGCTATGGGGTGTTATAAAGCTTGTAGAAGCGTTACAGAATCTTGGCTTTGAGCTTGTTGAGGGCTTAAATGTAGATAGAATAGGCTATGAGTTGAAAATATCAGGTCTTGCTTCAGGCAATTCATTTATGCTGAAAAGGGATAGCCTGGAGATAAAAGTTACCTATGAACCGACGCTTTTAGCTACTGAGGATAAATCTGGCATAGAGTCTGATCCTGTATATACGGTTGGCAAGCATGTTACACCAGATTGTAAGATTGACTATTTTTATAATCTTGAAGACAGGAAGCTTTATATGGGTTCGCTGATAGTTGACTTTAAATATCGTTCTAAATATGCTTTTTGGAATAATTATAGGGAAAATTGTCGTCATCAGCTGATGAGCTATGTTAATGATACTCGTTCAAAAAATATTTCCAATAGAAATGAAATGAGCAGCTTACGTATGAGGCCAGTTGTTTCTGTATGGGCTTTGTATCCGGACCGATTCAATGTTGATGAAGAGGAGACTGATGAAAATCTCTTTATCAAAATGCTCTCTTTTGTTCCCGGGTATCAGCAATTTATTTCCAGACATTTGCAAGGTGTTCTGGAAGACTATATTTATCCGGAGATAGAAGCGGTTGGGAGAGCTTCTATGTAAAAAGTGCCCAGCGGCTTGCATTGATGATTTATTATGCTGGCGTATATAGAATTGCTTTACGTATAAAATAAGAGCTGACTTTGGCGCAAGGCGAAAGTCAGCTCTGTTTGTGTGCGGGGAAAATGTTATTTTTTTGTGCTGTCAAGCTGCGTGAAAGCTTGGCGATAAACTCGAAGATAGTGCGAGCAAGTAGGGCTTATTTGTGATATAATAAAAGAAAAATCACTTAAGCAGAGTATTATGCTGAAATATAATCTGTAAAAGGCTATGGTAATAGGGAGGTTAAAGACATGATTGAGCTGAGCAGCAAACAAAACTGTACAGGCTGCAGTGCCTGCGCAAATATCTGCCCGCGTGGGTGTATAAGAATGACGGCGGACGAGGAAGGCTTTTTGTATCCCAAGGTCAACGAAGAAATGTGCATGGATTGCGGTTTATGCGAAAATGTCTGCCCTATGCTGCACAAGCCGCAGCAGCATGAGCTGCTTGCAGTGTATGGTGCCAAGAATAACGATGATGCAGTGCGCTTTACCAGCTCCAGCGGGGGGATGTTCACGCTTTTTGCTGAGAAAATTTTGCAGCAGGGCGGCGTTGTGGTCGGCGCAGCGCTTGATGAGCAGCTTACTGTGCAGCATGTTCTCGTGGATAGCATTGCCGATTTGCCCAAGCTGCGCGGTTCAAAATATGTGCAGAGCAAAATTGGCAGAATTTACAGTGAAATACGACAAATTTTGCGTGCAGGCAGAAAGGTTTTGTTCAGCGGTACGCCTTGCCAGATTGCGGGACTAAAAAGATATCTTGTGAAGCCGTCAAAGAACCTTTTGACGGTTGATGTTGTCTGCCATGGTGTGCCTAGTCCCAGGGTTTATCAAAAGCATTTGCAGGAGCTGGCGCAGGAGGCAGGCGAGCCTGTTGTACAGGTGAAGTTCCGCGATAAGGCGAAAGGGTGGAAGCGGGGAGAAACCTTATTTTTTACCGAGCATCAGCGCTTTGGCGCAAGCAAGCGGCAGGAAACGTATATGCGCCTTTTCCTGAATAACATCAGCATCCGTCCGTCCTGCGGCGAGTGCGCGTTTAATAATAAGCGTAGCCTGGCGGACATCACGATTGCCGATTATTGGGGCATTGATAAGCAGTACCCGGAATTTGATGATGATAAGGGTGTTACATTGGTGTTGGTGAACAGTGACGCCGGAGCGGAATTGCTGGCGAGTGTCAGTGATAAGGCGGAGCTTTTGACAACAGACTTTGCCAAGGGTGCGGAGTATAATCTGGCGGTGAGCAAGTCGCTGCCGCTGCATCCCAAGCGGGCATTTTTCTTTGAGCACCTTGATGAGTATACGCTGAAAGAGATGGTGGAGAGATGTTTGGAGTGAGTGGGGAAAGGATGGTGCAATAAATAGTAATTAAAAATATAAGCCTGCTGTGTTTGAACTGCAGGCTTGTTTTGTAAGTGTAGTAATAAATAAAATGATATTTTAGTTATGTGAACAAGAAAAATAATTTTTAAAAGCGGAAATATTTATAAATATTTTAGATAAAATAGAGTATTTCTTTGTAAAATGTCAAATCAATATATAAATTACTATTAAAGGAGTAAGGGTGTGCTTTTATGACTAAAATTGATGAATTATATACAAAATATGGTAGACTTGATACTCATAATATGACTATATGTGATTCTGATATCTTACGAAAAGAATTAGAAGTGTTTCCGAAAGAAGAATTGTATACAATAGAAGACCATAAAAAATATATTGAATTGTTGGCTAAATTTCGCACCTATAATTTTGCGACATTAGGCACTATTGGTAGTCAATTCTGGAAAATGATAAGCTCATTACTTGCAGTTGGTGAGGATGGTGTTTATACAAATAAAATGCGCTTTCTTTACGAGCTTATTCAAAACGTTGATGACTGTGATTATGATGACATAAATAATTGTAATTTAGAAATTTTATTTGAACGAGGCAATGAAGAAAACGGTAAAATAATTCTCACTTATAATGAAACAGGCTTTACACCTGCAAATGTTTTTGCTATTACCGGTATTGCAGAAGCTGCTAAAAATTTATCGGAAGAAAAGGTTGAAATCGGTGAAAAAGGCATAGGCTTTAAGTCTGTATTTGGTATAGCTAAAAAAGTATTAATACAAAGCGGAAAATTTTCTTTTAGTCTAAGCAAAGATAACTTTATTGTACCGGTGCCATGTTATGAAAATTATAAAGAAGTACAGGGAACTAAACTGACTATAATTACGGACTATAGTATGGCCGAAATGGTCTATAATAAAATAGCTAATATATATGCGAATAAAGAATCGATAATAAAACAAAACCCTATACTATGTCTGAATAAGCTGACGCATCTTAAGATTTATCGAGATGGATTCGATAGTATTGAGTTTAATGTTGAAAGAAAGGATCCAGAAAATATATCAGGTATTTTATTTGAGGATAATGTAAAGATATCTGTAAAAATAAAGAGGCGTCAGTCCGGTGTAGGGAATGATATTGTTGTAAACGAAGAAATAAATTGTGTCAGGTACACTATGCCAATTATTTACGGACGTCAGGAATGTGTTTCGAGATACGGAGAAAAGACTAGCTTTGAAAACAAAAGAAACTCTCTGGTTGCTGTTATTCCGATAGATGAGGATTATCATAATGATAAGGGGATATTATACTCTTTCTTGCCAACTCAGATTGAAATTCAGGCGCCGATAATGCTTCATGTCCCTTTTAAATTGGATGGTTCGCGTGAGTATGTCGATCCACAAGGAAAAAATCGTTGGTTTTCTTTTACAATGCTTCGTGTAGAAGAGTTTGTTAAAGCTGTTTATAGACATCTGTGCGGAATAGTAAGGAATAGAATATGTGAATTTATACCGAAGCAAAGAAACGATTTCTTTTATTGTTCTAACGACAAAGTTAATTGTCTTTGTGTTCCCGGTCTCTTGGGAGAAAGCATTGTTAAGGAACGCATATTTTGCGGTAATGATGGAAATTTCTATAATGCTGATAATGTGGTTTCTATAGATTGCGGTGAATTGAAATGCAATCCGGAAGCATTGCATAAGCTTTTAAAAATTCAAAAAAAACTCTTTGTCCCTGAGAAGTTGTCTGATGGTACAATTCCTAGAATGAGTTCCTATGGTGTAGAGGTTATAAGCAAGGTTATACATGCGTTGCTTATTAATGCTTGGAAAGATGAAAAAAGCTTTGATGAAATTGCCAATGTACTTAAAGATGTGCCTAGTACAACTATTCTGAATGAATTAAAAGAAAAAAAGATCAATTACTCTTGCGACCTTCACAAATCATTTCTGTTTCGCAATATAGCAATTTAAAAAAAGCTTTTGCAGAATATGGACGTGAGTGTATTTCGTATTCCCGTTTATTGCAAGTCTGCAGCAGTGTTGTAATGCTGGATGATAGTTTTACAGCTATCAATGATAAGGAAAAACATATAGTAACAGAATTAATTAAATCTTCTACATTAAACAAAGAATTAATACAGTATCTGCAGGGCATCAGATTTAAAATTTTTGTTATCGATACAGGAGTAGAAGATTTTTATTTCATTGCCCAAAATGGGATTATATTAGAGAAATCCACATATTTGGCAGCATTAGGTGATTTAAGTGTTCATTTCGATAAGTATAAGACCTTTAAGGCTGTTATGCGTATTAGACAGGCTACAGAAACATTAAATTCTGCAGAAATTGAAGAATTGTCTAACGCTGATTATTTGGAGAAGCTTCAAGATGTTCGTTCCAGTTTGATTAATGCTTACGGTACTGAAGTATACGAACGTTATATTCGTATGGTTAATGATGCCAGCGGGAACAAAGACCGTTTTTTAAATGAATTATTACAAAATGCAGATGATTGTATATACCCGGAAGATGAAATCCCCACATTAAAAATGGAACTCACAGACGGCAAGCTGGAGTTGAATTATAATGAGGCAGGTTTTACAAAAAGCAATGTACGTTCTATAACAGCTATTGGTGAATCTACGAAAAAGAAGATTCAAACCGATAAGGCTTCTGGTGAAAAAGGTATAGGCTTTAAATCAGTATTTGAAGTAGCTGAGAAAGTTATTATTCACAGTAACGGGTTTGATTTCAGCTTGACTTGTGATAAGCCGACTGTTCCTTATAAATGTACACCAATGAATAATTTAACCGGTACAGTAATGAAATTTACTATGAAAGAATTAACTTATAAATTACCGGATAAAAATAAGGTTTTACAATTATGCCTTTGCTTGAAAAAGCTGAAGCACATAGAAATCGGTGACACAGTAATAGATATACATGATGAAGGAGATGAACGTACTGTTTCTGTAAATGGTGAAGTTAAACATTTTAATAAGTATACCTATAATTTTGTAGTTCAAAATAAAGATGCACTTGCTCAAAGATGTGCCGGTCATAGGCGTATTTCCGAAGAGCAAAGTATCAACTTTTATACTTCAAAAGACTATAAACCTGAAAAAAGATACTTATACTCTGGTTTGCCGACCGAAATAGAAACTAATGTTCCGCTTATTATTGATGCTCCGTTTGAACTTACAACTGCAAGAAACGGAGTACTTCAGAATTTATGGAATGAGTATATTCGTACGACTGTTTATGAAGCGCTTGCTGATTTTATGCAAAGCAAAAAAGAAGAATATGGTATTGATATTTTGCAGTTCTCCGGCTTCAAGAATCTTAGCTTCAGTCTATTTAATAATGCATATTTGAATGACTTTTCATGGCTTTATAAATTGAAAAAGCTGAAAGTGCTGCCTTGCTTGCTTTATGATAATCTTTGGGTAAGTGCTGATTGCGGAAGTTGCAAAATAATTCCTGATGTAGTTGCCGAATTTATGGTAGGGCATCTTTCTCCCAAGATTGAATTTGCCGGTAATATTATAAATTCATTGAACAAAAGTCAATACAACATCTTATTGCAATACCTGGGATGCGAATTCATTCCTCACGAAAGGAGTATTAATTATATACAAAAGCATGTAAGCGTTTTTGTGAATGACAGTAAACTTCGAGATAAGCTTTACCTATATTTGAGTAATCCGCAGTATGCATTTAGTAAAAATGATAAGATTGCGCCTCTTATTGCAAGTCTGCCTATATTCCCTGTCAGGCCGACGATAAGTGATACTATCGGTACTAGGTATGTTTCGGTTGCAGGCACGCCTATATATCATCATGAAAATGCAGTATCTGAAGTGCAATTTAAGGTTCTGGATACGAATATAATGACAGTAGAATTAGCAAATCGCATTTTGGGTTCTAAATATGTGATTCCACCATTAACTCAAGATGTACGTGCAAAGGTATATCAGGATAATTTGGTAGCATTTATTAAAAATGGAAATGATCAGCAAAGAATTGCTGAATTTTTGCTGGATGAATATATTTATAACTATGATGAATTCAGTAAATGCAAATATACCTTGATAGGCTTACGTGATTTTATACCGATGAAGATGGCGGACGGGGACTATCGTACAGAATTCATATACGTACCTGACGGTAAAATATTCTATGGAAAAGCTATAAAAAAACTTTTGGTAGATCAGGCGTATTCTTCTTTAGCCAAATATCTAGGATTTCCATCTATTAACGAAGTAAGCTATGACGCATATGATAGCTTATGGCTAACAGAAATGGATGGTGATGATATACTTGACATCCTGGAAAATAAACTTTTGCATGCCTACGAAATTTTAGTAGGTATGATTGATCAGAGAGTTATTAGTGATGAGTTGGTAGAAAAATATAATCTGCAGTATTATAGAAACAGATATACGACTGATAGTACAGTTCCTGTTGAAGAGGAATTTCCTGGTGAAAGAGCCCATAATTACAGTAAGATTAAAGATAATATAAGTCAAATTTTTTCTGTACCCAATGTTTATGAGCCGGTTAGTGTGATAAAATGGCAGCCTAGAACAACAATGAATCTTAAATCTTATTATAAAAGTAAAGAAGTGGCAAACGCTTGCTTTTGTCAAATGTGCAAAGAAAGATATAATGTGCATTATATCGAGAATGTAAGCATACTTTTTGAACCGGCATATGCATGGGAGGATTTGCATCTTAGCTTATGCTTGCAATGTGCAAACGATTATAGGGAGTTACGAAAAAATGAGCATATCATTGAAAATCTAAAAAAAGATCTTGCAAAAAATAATGACGCTGAAAAAAAGGGGAATATAGAGATTCAAATTTACGGTACACAAAAAACGATTACATTTACAGGGGCTCATTTTGCAAGAGTAAAGGCTATTTTTGAGGATGAGAAAAAGATTGCTATAAGACCTCCTAAAAAATGATAAAAGCTTAAAGTGAAAATAAAATCAGAGGATGTGATTTTTTATGAATGCTGCCGAGGCAGTAAGTGAAATAACTAAATACGAGCTTATGCTCAACAAAACACTAACGAGCTGGCTTAAGAAGTATTTACCTTATATTACCAAAAATTGGTGGGATGAATTAGTACTTCCGAGTTTGACTCCGTTACAACGCTCTAATTTGGAAGGAAAGCCTGCCAATGATATAGCTGAGTTGGACTTGGCTGCCAGCTTGAAGGTTTTGTTGAACAATTGGTTTTCGCTTGCCGGTATAGTTTTTCTTAACAAAAAATATAGGCATAATGCTATTGAGATGCAGCAGGTTCGCAATAGATGGGCACATGTTTCGGCTTCTGATATTAATCAAAATACGATTCTTGCCGATCTTGAGATAATTAAAAATCTTTTGGAAAGCTTCGATTGTTCTCCTAAAGAGCTGAACGAGCTTGAGGCATTCATTATGGATGTTGAAAGCAATGGAAACAGCTTTACTGTAGAGTCAACTGAAATGCAAGCGGTAGCTTCAGTGCAAGTACAAAGCGATGAAATCAGCGTAGGTTCCATGGTTAAACTAAAATCTGATCCAAGCAAACAAGGATATGTCACTTCCATTATAGGTAGGAAGTGTATGGTTTTCTTAGGCCCGGAGGGAATGCGTTCTTTTTATAAAGAACAGCTGATGAACGCAGATGTTGTTGAAACCGATAAGACTATTTCCTTAGAGGCATTGAAGGTTATGCTAACAGCATATCAGATTAATAATCCCGGTAACAGCAAGCTATATTCTCTTAATGCTGCCAGGATCGATTTTGTGCCATATCAGTTCAGACCTGCACTTAAAATGATAAAATCAGATGAACAGCGTATTTTGATTGCTGATGATGTAGGCGTTGGTAAGACCATTGAGGCGGGCTTGATTTTAAAGGAGTTGGAGGCACGTTCGGAGATAAAATCTGTTCTTGTAATCTGTCCTAGAGCATTGGTTGTTGATCATAAGTGGCGTAGTGAAATGTTGCGGTTTGATGAAGATTTTGCGGAACTGGATAGTTCTATGTTACGTCATCTTGTAACTAATTATGATGGAGCATGGCCGGAACGCTATTCTAAAGCCATTATTTCTTATTCATCATTTAATGACCTTCTTTTAAATGGCAATGAACGCTTTAACGGACTGACCCAATTAGATCCTGCACCGCACTTTGATTTGGTGATAGTAGATGAAGCACATCATATTCGCAATAAAGAAACACTTGCATATAAGGGCGTTGAAACATTTGTAAAACACGCCGGTGCTGTAGTATTCCTGACAGCAACACCTATCCAAAATAGCAGTGATGATCTTTATACGTTGTTAGAATTGCTTCGTAATGATATTGTTAATAATAAGGAAAACTATCGTATGATGGCTCAGCCTAACCGCTTTATTAATGAGATGCTGTCTGTTGTGAGAAAACAGGAGAATGGTTGGCAAAATAGAGTTAAAGAGCTATACCAAAAAATTATGCATACAAAGTACGGATATAGTGTAATGCAGCATAACCCGCGTTGGGATGTGATTAATGAGGCTGCCAACAAGAAGCAGTTAACGCTTGAAGAAAAGGTAGAACTTATTAATAATATCGAAGAGTTGCATACTTTTGCCGGTATTATTAACCGTACACGAAGAAGAGATATTGGCAACTTCTGTCAACGCAGGACAATTACAGTAGATACGGACTTTGATGAAGCGCAACAGACTTTATATGATGCTTTAATGGATTTCGAAAATAAAGCATTGCATGCATTGCATGGTAATGTTAATACGCGTTTTATGATGTGTACTATTATGCGTCAGGCATCTAGTTGTTTATATGGCCTTTTGCCGTTTGTGAATGACCTTATAGCCAGAAGAATCAGTGAAATAGATACTGACGGAGGTTTTGATTTTGGCGATGATATTAATTTCGGAGTTGGACTGCTAAAAAATTTGGCAGAAGAAATTAAGACACTGGTTAAGGAACTTCCGGAAGATGACCCTAAATTCAATAAATTATACAATGAAATTATTTTACCTAAAATGAGTATGGAGAATAATAAGATTATTATTTTCTCGTCATTTAAACATTCTTTGTATTACATAAAAGAGAAATTGGAAGCACAGGGCATCAGAGTAGGGCAGATAGATGGTTCTGTAGAGGATGAGGATAGGCGATTAATCAGTCAGAGATTTAAAGGCAAGAAAGAGGATATAGATACTCTGGATGTTTTGCTGTTTACAGAGGTTGGTTGTGAAGGTTTGGACTATCAATTCTGTGACACTCTGGTAAATTATGATATGCCATGGAATCCAATGAAAATTGAACAGAGAATAGGTCGTATTGACCGCCGAGGACAGATGAGCGAGGCTGTTAAGGTTTATAATATGATCACCAGTGGAACTATAGATGCAAATATTTATGAACGTTGCTTGTTGAAAATCAATATTTTTGAGAATTCTATAGGTGATTGTGCAGAAATCTTGGGACAGATTAATAAGCAAATAACAAAAATTATGTATGAACAGGGCTTAACTGAGGATGAACGCAATAAAAAATTGGAGAAGATGGCTGAAAATGATATCCTTAAAATTAATGAAATCAGACGTTTAGAGGCTGATGAAAAGGATTTATATGGTTTTGATTTATCATCTTATCTGATGGATAAAGAAGTTCAAAATGCAGAGAGCGCTTGGATAACAGGTAATAATATTATTGCTTTGGTAGATGCTTATTTGCACGAAGTTCTTGGTGATGGGGATGAGAAACTACCAACAAGTTTCTTTGCAGGCAAGGGCGATATAAAAACATTGATGCTTAGAAGAGAACATAAAAATAAACTATTGGAAATCTTGCGAGCAAATGAACCGTTCAATAATACTAAGGCTTTAGTAGCATGGGAGAGCTATCTGAAGTCTCCCGGCAGATCTCTTAGTGTGACCTTTGATTTTAATGTTGCTAAGGAAGAGCCTAATGTCGAATTCCTTAATCAACTGCATCCGTTGGTTATGTTAGCTGCGCAATATAAATCAAAGGAAGCAGAATATGAAATGGCTATTAAGTGGGTGAGCAATGAATTGCCGGAAGGTGATTATCCGTTTATTATTTACAACTGGAGATTTAAAGGTGAAAAGAATGATATTAAGCTGGTTCCTGTATGCGAGAATGGATATATCAAGAAGAATTTGACCGATATTCTTCAATCAGGTAATAATTATCAGACTGATGTGAGCAAATATGCTGATAGTTGGGATTTGCTGGAGGAATTACATTATGATGAATGGTCTGCGGCAAAAGATAAGTTCGTTGAACAAATACAGGCAGATTGCAAATATCGTTCTGAGCAGAAGGAACAGAATTTGAGGGCTAAAAAAGAGCGACGCTTAGCACAATACGGACATATTGGAGATGTGAACATTCAAAATATGAATAAAGGTATTTTTGAGAGTATTGATAATCAGATTGCCGATATTCGAAGCCGTTTTGAGAAAATAGCTAATTCCGCAGATATTACATTCGAGCTTTTAACTAAAGGCATTGTTCATGTTGTTGCTGACGTTACAATGGCATCACATAATTAGTTTAAACGGAACTTCTGTGTAGGTTTTGCAGCTAGTATACATGATATAATTAAAGCATTGAGAGGAGGGAATGATATTAGCGATATAATAAAAGCAAAGGGCCTTTTATAACAAGTATGAGGACTAATAATTTTAAGCAAAATATATCGCTGATTTCGTGAAAATGCAAGAATTGATTTCGATAGTAGTAATAGCGGTTTTAATAATTTCCATTGTAGTAATGGTGAAAACACTTAATAAGCAGTAGGTTCAATAGATTACATATTGAATGAAAATAATTCCCACCAACAAAGGAGGTTATTCATCATGTACAATAAATATCTTGCGGAATTAAGCAAAGAACAACTTTTGGAGCTGATTGAGCTCTACGCGAAAAACTGGCTGGCGCATGACGGCGTTTGGTTTCAGTCGATTGAAGGCAAATTCGGCATGGCGGAGGCCATGTACCATGATGAGGAGGCGTGGAAGCGCTTTACTGTGATTGAAGCCAAGCGCATCAAGGAGTTTTTGCAGCTGCCGGAGAATCCCGGCTTAGAGGGCCTGGAGCAGGCGCTGCACTATCGCTTTTACGGCAATCTGAACGAGCATGAATGTATTCGCGAAGGCAACAGGCTCGTTTACCGCAACCGCGACTGCCGTGTGCAGACGGCGCGCAGCCGCAAGGGTATGCCGTATCATCCTTGCAAATCGGTCGGCATTTACGAATACAGCGGTTTTGCAGCTACGATTGACGCGCGCATTAAATGCCGTTGCCTGAGCTGCTTCCCTGATTGTACGGAAAGTCCGGACGGCTGTGCGTGGAAATTTTATCTGGAAGAAGAGTAGAATATTTGCTGGTGTAAAATTTAAATGGGCATATGTCAAAAACATAATTGACATATGCCCGTTTCACTTATATAATGGACTTAGAGAGGAGGAAATCAGATGCCTAGGAAAGTAAAATGCAGAAAGGTTTGCCATTATCCGCAAACGCTGGAGTTTTTACCGCAAAACAATAATGCAGAGCAGGAGCCTATTGTTCTTACCGTTGACGAATATGAAACGATACGCCTGATTGACAGGCGATGCATGAGTCAGGAGCAGTGCGCGGCCTTTATGCAGATTGCGCGGACGACAGTGCAGCGCATTTACGAAACGGCGCGCAAGAAACTGGCGGATTTTGTTGTAGAAGGACGGCCGCTGCGTATCGAAGGCGGCGATTTCCGGCTCTGTAACGGCAGCAGTACAGGCTGCGGCTGTGTTGATTGCTTTAAGCAAAAATTATATGAAAAATACAAGGAAAAGGGAGAAGATATTATGAGAATTGCAGTAACCTATGAAAACGGCGAGATTTTTCAACATTTCGGACATACTGAGGAGTTTAAGGTTTATGATGTGCAGGACGGCAAAGTTGTTGCGTCCGAGGTTGTGAATACCAACGGCCAAGGTCATGGTGCTTTAGCAGGCGTATTGACCGCGCTGAAGGCAGACGTTCTGATTTGCGGCGGTATCGGCGGCGGTGCGCAGATGGCGCTGGCTGCTGCAGGCATTAAGCTGTACGGCGGCGTAAGCGGCAGCGCGGATGCAGCGGTAGAGGCTTTGTTGGCAGGCAATTTGGACTACAACCCCGCTGTTAAATGCAATCACCACGGTGAGCACGGCGAAGGTCACACCTGTGGCGAGCATGGCTGCGGCGGACATCACTGATATAAGATAAACTACGAAAACTTCATCGCAAAGGAGGCCTGATGTAAATGGCGATTATTGTAAACCCGACGGCTGCAGAGTTCAAGCAGATGCTGGCCGAGAAGAAAACGTTTCTGGTGGATTTTTATGCGACCTGGTGCGGTCCCTGCAAAATGCTCAGTTACGTGCTGGAGGATATTGCTAAGGAGATGGGCGAGCGCATAGATATCGTGAAGATTGATATAGATAAGGAGCCGGAGCTGACGGAGAAAATGGATATAACCATTATTCCCGGTCTGTTCTTTATTAAAAACGGCGAGGTTGCTTCGCGTTACGCAGGCTTTCTGCCGAAAGAACGATTGCAGGCAAGGTTGGAAAAGCTCTTGGGCAACGAGCCTCCGGTGGAGCAGGCTCCCGATAAAAGCTATGACCTGATTATTATCGGCGGCGGTGCTGCCGGCCTGACGGCAGCTGTTTACGCGCGTCGAGCTGGATTAAAGACTTTGGTGCTGGAATCCTTCGCTCCCGGCGGCAAGCTGATAAAAACCTTTGAGATTGAAAACTGGCCCGGTATTAAGAACGTCAACGGCTCACAGCTGGCCTACGATATTTACGAGCAGGCGATGGCTTTAGGCACGACCTATCTTTATGAGAAGGTCGCTGTGCTGGAGGCAGAAGGAGCGGAGCGCCGCGTGCGCTGTGCGAGCGGTGCGGAGTTTACGGCGCCTGCTGTGATTATCGCTACCGGTACTGTGGAGCGTTTGCTGAACATTCCGGGCGAGCAGGAGATGATCGGCCGCGGCATCAGCTTCTGTGCTGTCTGCGATGCGGCGTTCTACCGCAATAAGCATGTGATTATTGTGGGCGCAGGCAATGCTGCCTTTGAGGAATCGCTGTATCTTGCGGAATTTGCATCGAAGGTTACGATTCTGGCGCGTCGTGATGTCATCAGCGCGGAGCAGATTACTCAGGATAAGGTGGCCGCTAATCCGAAGATTGAGGTGCTGACATGGCGTGTACCGCAGGAGGTTATTATCGAAAATAATCGCGTTGCGGGCCTCAAGGTGCTCAACAAACAGACGGGAGCAATAGAAACGATGCTCGCAAAAGGCGTATTCCCCTATATCGGCGCGGACCCTGTAACAGATTTCTGCCGTGATTTGGGCATCACTAATGACAAGGGTTATCTTGTTGTAAGCAGCGATATGTCGACTGCTCTTCCCGGTGTGTATGGCGCAGGTGACGTGTGCGACAAGGTGCTGCGTCAGGTTGTAACGGCGACTAATGACGGTGCTATTGCGGCTCAGAGTGCTTTGAAGTATTTGCGTTAAAGGACGTCATTATGAAAAGATTTGCGGTGGTAAACGAGGACAGATGCGTTTCCTGCGGTGCCTGTACGCAGGTGTGCCCGCGTCAGGCAATCAGTATATACAAGGGGTGCTTTGCAAGAGTGGACAGGGAGCGCTGCGTTGGCTGTGGTCTCTGTGCCAAAACCTGTCCTGCAGGCAGTATAAGGGTGGCAACAGATGGCTAAGAAAGTACAGCATTGGTATGATTATCTTTGGCTATGGCCGATAATTTATTTTGTCTTGGGCTTTTTCAATATTCTTTTTGCCTGGTTGGGAATGATTGATTTTATGGTGCCTGTTTTGTTGGCACTGTTTGGCGGCAACAAGCTGTTCTGCAATTGCTATTGCGGACGCGGTTTGCTTTTGGCAAAGCTGGGCGGAGATTGGAAGTGGTCGCGTAACCGCGCTACGCCGGAGCTTTTGGTCGCCAAATGGTTCCGCTTCGGCTTTCTGTGCTTCTTTATGGCTATGTTCGGCAATATGCTGTGGCAGACCTATCTTGTAGCAACGCAGGCGCAGTCTTTGCGCGAGGTAGTGACACTGCTCTGGACGTTTAAGGTTCCCTGGGCGTGGGCCTATACCGCAGGCAGCTCTTCAGCGTGGGTTGCGCAGTATGCCTTTGGCTTTTACAGCGTAATGCTGACCTCTATGCTGCTTGGCTTGGTGGTAATGGCGCTGTTCAAGCCGAGAACCTGGTGTACCTTTTGCCCGATGGGTACTATGACGCAGATGATTTGTAAAATGAAAAAATAGCTTGCGAAATATTTACAAGCATATGAAAAATGATCTCCTGTAATCAGATGTAAAAATCTGCTTACAGGAGGTCTTTTTATGCGTAAAAAAACACAGCAGACACTGAATCTGCTGCGTATTAAAGATTGAATTTGATGTTGTTACAGAAGCTTATTCCTGCCAGCCCTTGCATAAATCTACCCAGCCCTGACAGTTGGCGCTGTACTGCTCCAGCTCGTCCGGAGTAAGCTCAATAGCGCTGTTGTGGCTGCCGCAGGCAGGGAAGAAGGTTACAAAGCGTTTGAGAGAAACGTCAAGATAAACCTTAACGCCGTCGTTAATACCGAAGGGGCAGACACCGCCGATAGCATGGCCGATATCAGGCTCTACCTCGTCAGCAGTCAGCATCTTGGCCTTGCAGCCGAAGAAATGCTTGTACTTGGCGTTATCTACCTTGGCATCGCCTGCGGTAACGATGAGGATAACGCTGTCATCATGCAGTTTAAAGGAAAGGGTTTTGGCAATGCGCGCAGGCTCACAGCCTGCTGCCTGTGCTGCCAGCTCAACAGTAGCGCTGGAGGTTGCAAACTCTATGATACGATTATCTGCATTAAATTGTTTCAAATATGTACGAACCTTTTCTATAGACATGACAAAAGCCTCCCTTTAAAAATGCTTACTGAAAATTATCAGCTAAAAAATCACAGCAGTCATCCAGCTCTGCTACATGGCAGTCCGCCAGCTTGCCTGCGTCGCAGGCCGCGGCCAAGGACGGGTTAATCGGCAGGCGGGCGAGCACCTTCAGACCATAGGCATCGGCAGTTTCTGCCAGATGGCTGGGGCCGAAGATTTCGTAATCCTTACCGTTATCGGGACAATGGAAGTAAGCGTAGTTTTCAATCAGACCGAGAATCGGAATGTTCATCATGCGTGCCATTTTTACTGCCTTGGCAACAATCATGGAAACAAGCTCCTGCGGAGAGGTTACGATGATGATGCCGTCAACAGGCAGGGATTGGAAGACGGTCAGCGGTACGTCACCGGTTCCCGGCGGCATATCAACAAACATAAAGTCTATATCTGTCCAGATGGCATCGCTCCAAAATTGCTTTACCATACCGGCGAGCAGAGGCCCGCGCCAAACAACAGGGTCAGAATCATTCTTCAAAAACATATTGGCAGAAAGCACCTCCAGACCGCAGGGAGCAGTCAGAGGCAGAATACCGATTTCGTTGGCTTTAGCCTTGCCGTTCACGCCAAGGTTATGTCCCATGGACGGACCGGTGATATCAGCATCTAAAACAGCACAGCGCTTACCGCGGCGCTGCATACTGCTTGCTAAAAGACCGGTGATGAGGGACTTGCCTACACCGCCCTTGCCGCTGACTACGGCGATAACCTTTTTGACGCTACTCATCGGATTGAGCTGCGCACGGAAATCAGTTGCCTGTGTTTTTTCTGCAGCTGCTGCGGAAGGACAGCCTTCACAGCTGCTGCGTCCGCAGGAAGATGCATTGCTGCATTGTTGTTCGTTAGACATAAATTACACCTTACTCTCTAATTGATTATGAATAAATTTATTAGTTAGCTTTTCTTACAGCCTTCAGCAGCAGTCCTACAGCGATACCGCCGAAGCAGGGAACAACCCAGCCGAAGCCTATGTCAAACAGCGGCAGGTTCTGCGCCAGGAAGTTATCCAATGCCATGAAGCGGATGTTGGCAACGCGCAGACCGTCGAAAACAGCGAAAATAGTTGTCAGTATCAGGCAGATGCGGAAGGTCAGCTGATCATCATGGATAATTGCACGACCGATGTTGAGAATTACCAGAGCGATAATAATCGGATAGAGCATGCAGATAACAGGAATGGAGAACTTGATGATGTTTTCCAGACCGAAGTTAGCTACTACCAGGCTGAAAGCAGAGATGAAGAATACCAGTCGCTCGTATTGTATACGATTATTGCTAAGCTCGGAGAAATAACCGGAGATAGCAGTTGTCAGACCGATGCTGGTGGTGAGGCAGGCGAAGAAGATAATCAAGGCCAATACAACCTGACCGCCGAAGCCCATGTAGTAGGTACAGATTTTGCTGAGCAGAGTTGCACCATTGGGGATAACACCGAAAACATTGATGCTCAGTGCGCCGGTGTAAGCCAGTGCTGCATAGATGATAGCAAGGAAGAAGGCTGCAATCAGGCCGGCATAAGAGCAGAGCTTGGTCAGAACCTTTTTATCGGTAATGCCCTGAGCCTCAATAGCCTTGATAGTAATAGAACCGAACAGAATTGCTGCCAGAAGGTCCATGGTATTATAGCCTTCCTGGAAGCCGCGGAAGAACGGAGATGCAGCGAAGTCCGGATTAGGCATTTTCAGGCTGCCGGTAGGATTTACGAAAACGCAGACCACGAGAACTGCCAGACAAATCAAAAGCATGGGGGACAAAAATTTACCGATATGACCGATAATTTTTGACGGATTAATAGAAAAGAAATAGGTCAGAACGAAAAAGAACACGGTGTATACCGGCAGGCCGATAGCTTCGCAGGAAGCAGGCAGAAGGCTGTGAATACCGGTGTCAAAGGAAACGGCAGCGGTACGCGGAATAGCGAACAGCGGGCCGATAGCTAGTGCGCAGAGAATAGTAACAGCGCGTGCATACAGGGGATGCATAGGCATAGCAATTGAGTCCGGGTTATCGCTTTGCTTCATAGCCATAGCAAGTACGCCCAAAAGCGGGAAGCCGACGCCGCTCAGGCAGAAGCCGAGCATGCCCCAACCAATGTTGTCACCTGCCATTTGTCCTAAAACAGGCGGGAAAATTAAGTTACCGGCACCAAAGAAAAAGGAAAATAACATCAGGCCGATAGGGATGATTAATGAAAAGTTGATTTTATCGTTTTGCATTAAGAGCTCCTTATTACTACCTTAATCAAAAGAGTAGTCTGTATTTTGAAATCATAGAAAAAGCCACCTAGTCCGTCAGGAGCATAGATGGCTTTTAAAGGCTTATTTTACCAGTAGACGGAAATATTTCTTTTTACCCTTACGGATTAACAGGCTCTTGTCTGCATCAAACATGTCTGCGCTCAGGCATGCTTCTGCATCCTGCAGAACAGTGTCTGCTACAGTCAGGCCGCCTTGGGCGATTAACTGACGAGCTTCGCGTTTGCTGCTGAAAACTTTAGCGGCAGTCAGTACATCGATAATCTTGGCAGTCATATCTTCCGGGGTAATTTCGATTGCCGGTACGTTGCTCATGTCTTTGGCATTGCCGCCGAAAAGTGCTTCGGTAGCTTCCTGCGCCTGACGCGCTGCTTCTTCGCCATGAACAAGCTTGGTAACCTCATAGGCCAAAACTTTTTTAGCTTCGTTAATAGCTGCATCCTTCAGTGCGCTCAGACGGCGAACCTCATCCATCGGCAGGAATGTCAGCAGGGACAGGCAGTTTTCTACGTCGCTGTCGGCAACATTGCGCCAGTATTGATAGAAATCATACGGAGAAGTTTTTTCCGGGTCAAGCCACAGAGCACCCTTTTCGGTTTTGCCCATCTTGCGGCCATCGCTGGTGGTCAGGAGCTTGCAGGTCATGCAGTAAGCAGGTTTTTGATCCTTGCGGCGGATTAATTCTACGCCGGCAAGCATGTTGGACCATTGGTCGTCGCCGCCCAGCTCCATAATGCAGTTATGGTCATGGTGCAGCTTCCAGAAGTCGTAGCCCTGCATAATCATATAGTTGAACTCAAAGAAGGTCAGGCCTTTTTCCCAACGCTTTTTGAAGCATTCGGCAGCCAGCATACGGTTAACGGTAAAGTGTACGCCAACCTCGCGCAGCAGCTGAACATAATTAAGGTCTAACAGCCAATCGGCATTGTTTACAATGATAGCCTTGTCTTCACCGAAATCAATGAAACGGCTCATTTGCTTTTTGAAGCAGGCAATGTTGTGAGCGATGAATTCCGGAGTGAGCATTTTACGCATTTCGTCCTTGCCGCTCGGGTCGCCTACCATGCCGGTGCCGCCGCCCAAAAGTACGATAGGACGATGGCCTGCGCGTTGCATATGGCTCATCATCATCAGGGCGATGAAATGGCCTACATGCAGGCTGTCCGCGGTGGGGTCAAAACCGATATAAAAGGTAATTTTTTCCTTCTCTAATAATTCTTTAATCTCGTCTTCATGGGACATTTGCTTAATAAAGCCACGTTCCATAAGTACGTCATAAACAGACATCAGATAACCTCCTTAAAATTTAAGCTGTGAAAAACAGCCTAGGCGATATATATATAGTCTACATTATACAATATAAGCTTGTTTTTAGCAAATGAAAAAGACTTTATAAAAGTGAAAATGGCTGATATACAGGAAAAAATCCCGAATATCAGCCGAAAGTGTAAACTGTTATTCCAAATGAGATGTGCAATGCGGGCAACGGGTTGCGTCATCGGCAATCTCGGATTTGCAGTAAGGGCACAGATGTGGTTCCGGTGCAGGTGCCGGTTCCGGAGTGAGCTTGTTGATTTGACGAATCATCAGGAAGATGACAAAAGCGAGAATCAGAAAATCCAGTACGGAATTAATGAAGCTGCCGTAAGCGAGCACAGGCGCACCAGCCTTTTTTGCTGCCTCCAACGTAGCATATTCCTTGCCGTTGAGGCTGATAAACAGATTGGAAAAATCCATCTTGCCAAGCGCCATGCCTAATGGAGGCATAACGACATCGTTTACCAGCGAGCTGACGATTTTGCCGAAAGCACCGCCGATGATAACACCGACGGCCATATCCATAACATTACCGCGCATAGCAAATTTTTTAAAATCTTCCTTCATAGACATATATGAACACCCCTCGTTAAAAGTATTTTTTATAGTATTCTCGTTTAATGCCGATTTTCCTGCTGCTTGACGAAAAAGTGCTTGTGACATATAATAAAAGGGAATAAATTCTGCGTTATGCAGGTTCATTTAATTGGATATAGAGATGGAGGAAGAATTATGCGTGACGATTTAGTAGTACCTGGCGAAGGCGAGGAGAATTATGTCCTGGCCCGTGATGCCAGAGTTGTGACTGTACCGTTCTCTCCCTTGGAAGAACGTATGCAGAAGGAAAAACCGGAGGTTTTTGCACGTCTGCAAAAGCTGAAGGAAATTATCGGTGAGGAAACCTTCAAGCGCCTTGTAAGCAAGGTGCATAACATCAACTATGCTGATACCCGTATCATGATTGTTGCTGAAAGCGAACTGCACCGTACCAACATTGAAAGAGAGATTTTACCGGCTATTGCTGAGGCTTTTGAGGTTACCAGCATCCGTGTTGTGACCCAAGGATAAAATTTTTCAAAAAAAGTGTTGACAAAAGCTTAAAGATGCTTTATAATTACATTCGTTGCTGATGAACAGCAACAACAAATGTCGGGGCGTGGCGCAGTTTGGTAGCGCGCTTGTTTCGGGTACAAGAGGCCGTGAGTTCGAATCTCGCCGCCCCGACCAAATTTAAAACTTAGGAACCGCATGAGAATGCGGTTCTTTTTGTATGTTAAAGATTTAAAGGACGAAAGGAAAATGGGCAAAAAAGCCATTCATGCAATATTTATGCAATATTTGCTCCAACTGTCTATTTAGTGCGCTTTAGAATGTGTTAGAAAAAGCCTGCTTTTCAACTCAATGAAATAGCAGGCTTTATTTTTTATGGCAGCAGTCCTTTGATGGCGTTTTCGTATTTATCCATAGCTTTTTGATGAGTATTTTCTAAAGGCAGCGCGTAGGTGCGTCTGGTGAATTCTGCGTCATTGTGGCCTAACAGCTCGCAGATATCTTCAACGGAAACACCTTGGTCGCGCAGGTTGCTGCCGTTATCAGGAAAGACGTAGAGCAGGTTCTTTCCATGAATTGAGGGATTATAAAGCGGCTGCGTGCTGGTAACATCGGGCGCTTTTTGTATTTCGTTGGCATTACGAATACGTTATATCTTACCAATGCAGGAAATTTATAATAACCTGAATCATAATTTCTTTTTCTTCTGGGCGTGATTCTGCAATCATAAGGGTGATGGCAACAAGAGCACTGTCGCTGATAATTTTTTTACCATCGTTATATAGTGCGTTATTCTGGTTTAGGAAATATAAGAACAGAGCTGCAGCGATACGTTTGCAACCATCATTAAATGGATGGTCCTTTACTAAGAAGTAGAGCAGATTGGCTGCTTTTTCTTCTAGTGATGGATATGCATCTTGACCAAATGCACTTTGATAGATAGCAGATAAAATACCTTCTAATTTGCCAGGTTCTTTTTCCACACCAAACACATCAGATGTCTGGCTAAATTCCATACTTTTTATAAGCTTCATACATTCGCCATACTTAAGCAGATAAGAGCATTTAGAACCTTCAGGTATAGCAACACACTGATGATCATAGGCATCAAGCAGTTCTAAAGAACGTGAATACTCATGAACCACTTTCAAAACATCTTCTGCATCAATACCAACAAGTCCACCTATAATATTAGACTGTATTTGTACTGTTTTATTCAACACAGCTAACCGTTTTTCATTAATTGCAAATCCTTCTGTTAAATATTGCTTAAGGATATTGGTTGCCCACTTGCGGAAAAGAATGCCACGAGGAGATTTTACACGGTAGCCAACAGAGATAATGACATCTAAAGAATACATTTTTACAGGTTTGTCGGAATTTGCAATATGCAAAAAATGCATATTGCTTTTTTCGTCTAATTCTCTTTCTTTAAAAATATTTCTGATGTGTCTTGCGATAACAGATTGGTCACGAGAAAATAAATCAACCATCTGCGCTTGTGTTAACCATACGGTATCTTCTTCAGGTGAAATATTAACTTCTAGTTCTAATTGCTCATCTTTGAAAGTAACGATGTTAGTCATTAGTGAAGCTCCTTTAACTACTTATACTATATCATATATTCTGAGAAGTAAGGGACGATTTTGTTTGCGAGAGGCCGTGAGGTTTAATCTTATTTTTAAAAAGTTTAATTTTTGAAATTGCATGAGAATGTGGTTTATACATTTTAGTAAAAAAAACGAAGAATGTAAAAGTATGGACGAAATAATTAAGATAAGTTATAATGCAATTATAATAAGGAGGTGAAAGCGTGGATGAGGAATAAAAAGTCACCGAGAATATGTATTACACATTGATTTATGTATTGATTACCTATGCTGATAAAAGAAAAAATAAAAAACGGCGACAAAGAAGCCCTCTGTAAATCGCAAGACCAAGAAGCGTAAATAAAAAGGGCAGCAGGTAGGGCAAATCGTCCTCCTGCCTATATTCTACTACGTTTTAGAAAAATGAAAATACTAATTTGGTTATTCACTATTAGCGTCGTAGTTGAAGCTGTAAGAAATTTTCCCCAAATGAGCTTACATGAGTGGGTTATATGGGCTCATGGTTTAGCTAGTGGTATATTGATTTTATACTGGTGGATAAGAAGAAGCTAACAACGGAGAGAAAAAATAGTGCGGTACTCGTGCTGTGGCGTGCTTGAAGGCGTGGAAGTCTGGCATGGATTAGTAGGGGATATTGTCAAGATATAATGGAGCGAGGGTGTTCAAGAGCAGACTTTTTGAAACACAAGGCGAAAATAGAAAAACTGAAATTACACAAATGGAATACAAAAACGTACAAGGGTTTGCCATGATTACTAATTCTGGGCGTGTAGAAACATTGCAAAAAACTACTAATTATGATAGAATTACAGCAGAAAAAATAGTTTTTGATGTTATATCTGGTGTGAAAGGCAAAAAAATAAGCAGAACAGCAGTTGCTAAAAAAGCGTTGCTTGCGTTAATCAGATGGGGACACATTATATGGAAGATGTAAAAGTAAAAGGATGTCCGGACCCGCCAACACTTGAAGAGTGCTTGGAGGAATTAGAAAAGTTAGCTATCAAAATGATGAATGGCGAATAATTAAATTACCTAAAATTGAATGATTGGTACTGAAGCAGATTTTGAGCGAAAACTCAGAGTCTGCTTTTTTCTTCATCCCACTAATTTCCCCAATAAAAAGGATTTTACCTTCGTTTTGTAGAATTATAAAGTATACCAAACAATGATATAACTATAAGTCTGTTATAGAGAAAAGGGAAAACTCTGATGGTAAAAATTATTCTAAGCTAAGAAGGCAGAAGTTCCGTATACTAGCTGGTGGATGATTTTGGTATCAATTTTATAAACCTGTAGATCAGTTGATAAAGGAGGGGCTTGGATTGAATTTTAGCCTTCAAAATTTGAGAACAATAATGGATGATAGTAATATCAATAAACATTACTATAGTATTTATCCTGATGAGAATTTCTATACTGAAGTCGTTACCTTTATTAGGAAAAAAGCTGATAAATGGGAAATAGGAGTTAAGGAGAGATGTGAAGATTGCGATATAAAGCAATTTAATACTGAAGCAGAAGCCTGTCAGGCGTTTTTGGAAGAGTTTTACCCAGAGATACTTAATGGCCCAAAATGCTTATAATGTCATAGTATGCAGAGTGTTGGCATATATGTATAAATGCCTTAAAGGTCACGCAGCAAACGGACACGAAAACCGACAGCAAGAATGACGTCAAGGCTATAAAAGGCCACAGGTTTGTCTGAATTTGCAATGTGAAGAAAGTTCACATTGCTTTTTTCTTCTAGTTCGCCTTCGTTGAAAATATTTTTTATGTGCTTACTGATACCGCTGCGCTCTTTGTTAAACAACTCAGCTATTTGTGCCTGTGTCAGCCATACAGTTCCGTTATCAGCATAAAGTTTTATGGCGGCCTTGCCGTCATTAGTGTTATATATGATAATATCAGCCATAAATTTTCTCCTTTAATTTTATATTTTCGTGACGTTGTGAAGATAAAAAAGGTATGAATATATATTGTATGCGGATTGACCTAATGTTTTTGTGTTTCAGACTTTTTAATATCAATTAACGAAAAAATGTTTACATGCTATAATTGTATTATAACGCCATATATTACAGTGTGTCAAATATTTTAGTGAATATATATTTGGTCTTAGGAAGAGGAGTCGCTTAGTAATGGAAAAAGAAAAACAAGTTGTAGGTGACAATAGAACTAACGATTTTCAGGGATTCGTCCTTGATGATTCGCCTAAAACAGTTGAAGAACAATTAGAGATTATCAAAAAATACCTTGAGCATAGTATGCCTAGAAGAGAGAATGAATAGCGTATTTAAAATATAATGATTGATTAAGCAGATTTTGAGTGAAAACTCAGAGTCTGCTTTTTTCTCATCCCACTAATTTCCGCCATAAAAAGGATTTTCCCTTCGTTTTGTAGAATTATAAAATATAACTGAAAATACTACTTGCAGAATGGAGGCTTTGCGATGAAAATAACTTTTTTAGGTGCAACGCGCACCGTTACCGGTTCCTGCTATCTGTTGGAGGTCGGCGCACATAAGTTTTTGGTAGACTGCGGCATGTTTCAGGGCTCCAAGCTGATAAAAGCGCTGAATGAAAAGGATTTTTTGTTTCATCCGGGAGAGATTGAGGCTGTTGTATTGACGCACGCCCATGTTGACCACAGCGGTCTGTTGCCGAAGCTGGTCAAGGAAGGCTTCCGTGGCCCCATCTATTGCACTAAATCGACAGAGGAGCTGTGCTCGATTTTGCTGCCGGACAGCGCGCACATTCAGGAGGGTGAGGCAGAATACGCCAATCGCAAAGGCATGCGTGCCGGCAAAAAAATTGTCGAGCCGCTGTTTACGGTTGATGATGCTGCCAGAGCCTTGCATTTGTTCAAGCTGCGCAGCTTCGGCGAAGCGTTTAATGTTGTTCCCGGTGTTACTGTCACCTTCCGCGTTGCGGGACACATTCTTGGCTCTGCTTTCGTAGAGATGTCTGTTAACGAAGGCGATAAAAAGACGCGCTTGATTTTTACCGGTGATATCGGTCAGCCGAATCAGCCGATTATTGAGGACCCGGCGGCAGCAGGCGGTGCGGATTTTATTATTACAGAATCCACCTATGGCAACCGCATCCATGAAGCCTACGATAAGGAAGGCGAGCTGGCGAATATTATTAACGATACTGTCGAGCGTGGCGGTAACGTTATTATTCCTGCGTTTGCTGTCGGGCGTACGCAGGTACTGCTGTACTATTTCCAAAAGCTGCAGGCGGAAGGCAAAATTCCTGAGATTCCGATTTATGTAGATAGTCCTATGGCCAACAGAGCTACGCAGATTACTATGACGAATCCCGAGGAATATGATGAGGAAGCGCGGGCACTTTACGCAATGCAGGGACGCAGGCTGGTGTCTATGCATAACTTGCGCTTTACCGCCACGGTGCAGGAATCCATGGCGATTAACGAAATTCCGGGCAGCAAGATTGTTATTTCGGCCAGCGGTATGGCGGATGCCGGACGTATTCTGCATCACCTGAAGCATAATCTGTGGCGTGAGGACAGCAGCATAGTATTTGCCGGCTATCAGGCAGAAGGCACTATCGGACGCAGGCTGATAGAAGGTATTAAACGCATTAAGATTATGGGCGAGGATATCAGAGTCAACGCCAAAATTTACAATATGAAGGGTTTTTCTGCCCATGCGGACAAGCAGCAGCTGTTAGCCTGGTATAGCAGCATGAAGGAGGTTCCTAAGGCCTTTTTCGTTACGCACGGCGAGCTTGATGCAGCCATGGAGCTGGCAGATTCTTTGGGACGCAATCTGGGAACGGCAACCTACATCCCGCACTTTGGTGACTGCGCCGAAATCCATGGTACCGAGTGGCAGATGCATGAATCCGAAATGGTTCAGGTTGAGCCTGCTGCTATCGACCTGCGTGCTTACATGCGTGGCATGGAACACGATTATCTGCTGCAGCGCAGCAAAATCGAGCAGATTGTGGCGCGTAACCCGGATAAGGCGGTTATGGTACGCAAGAAGCTGGAAAAGCTGCATAAGTACATGGATGATATCCTGAAGGATTTGTAAGAAAAAATGATATACGCTTTGCATAAATAAAAAATGCACCATTCCTTGACAATAAGGAATGGTACATTTTAGTTTTTAAATCGTTATAGCTTACAGTCTGTTGCTGCTGTTGAGTACGTCACGCATTTTGTGAGCAACCATGTCCTGGATAGCCTGACGTGCGGGTTTCAGGTATTGGCGAGGATCGAAATCGCCGGGGTTTTCTACAAGATGCTTACGGATGGAAGCGGTCATTGCCAGGCGCAGGTCGGTATCGATGTTGATTTTGCAAACACCGAATTTGCCTGCTTGCAGCAGCATGTCTTCAGGTACGCCTTGAGCGCCGTCCAGCTTGCCGCCGTACTTGTTGCATTCTTCAACAAAGGACGGGATAACGGTGGAAGCACCGTGCAGAACCAGAGGATAACCAGGCAGCAAGTTGGTGATTTTTTCCAGACGTGCGAAGTCCAGTTCCGGTTTGCCTTTGAATTTGTAAGCGCCATGACTGGTGCCGATAGCGATAGCCAAGCTGTCGCAGCCGGTGCGTTCAACGAATTCTACAGCCTGATCGGGATCGGTGTAGGTAGCATCCTTGGTGTTAACCTTAACAGCGTCTTCAACGCCTGCCAGTCGGCCAAGCTCTGCCTCAACTACAACGCCTCTTTCGTGTGCATATTCAACAACACGACGAGTCATTTCGATATTTTCTTCAAAAGGATGCTTGCTGCCGTCAATCATAACGGAGGTGAAGCCGCCGTCGACGCAGGCTTTGCAGATGTCAAAATCTTCGCCGTGGTCCAGATGCAGGCAGATAGGCAGACCGGTGTCTTCGATTGCTGCTTCAACCAGCTTCATCAGGTAGATGTGGTTAGCGTATTTGCGGGCGCCGGCACTTACCTGCAGAATCAGCGGGGATTTTTCCTGTTGTGCTGCAGCAACGATACCTTGGATGATTTCCATGTTGTTGACGTTGAAGGCACCAACAGCATAGTGACCTTCGTAAGCTTTTTTGAACATTTCAGTAGATGTAACTAAGGGCATTTGTCTATTCCTCCTTATTCAGGGTAGCCTTACAGCTACTCTGTCTTTACATTAGTATACACTAATTATATCATGGTCTGCTTATTTAGTACAGAAGTTTCTGTAAATCCTCCGGCAAAGCGCGGGTAATTTCTAAAAATACATCGCTTACGGGATGCTTAAAGGCTAGACGATAGGCGTGCAGCGCATGGCGCGCTTGGGGGCCGGGAGTGCCGTAAAGATTGTCGTTTACGAGCGGATGGCCGATGGAAGCAAGGTGCACGCGTATCTGGTGCGTGCGTCCGGTGAAAAGACGGACCTTGAGCAGGGTACAGCTGCCGTAGGCTGCCAAAACCTCGTAGGCTGTTTTGGCGTATTTGCCGTTCGTGTAGTCAACACAGCGTTCGATGATACTGCCTTCCTTGCGGGCGATAGGCGCTTCTATAATACCTTCGCTGTTTTCAAAGCGTCCGCAGGCCAGCGCCAGATATTCCTTTTCAACCTGCTGCTGACTAAGCCAGTGCTGTACAATAGGCTCCTTGGCGAAAATAACCAGGCCGGAGGTATTGCGGTCTAAGCGTGATACTGGATGAATACCGGCGGTAATACCGTTGGCTTCATAATATGCTTTGACGTAATCGTAGAGTGTAGTGCCTCGCTCGCTGACGGTGGGGTGTACCAGCATACCTGCAGGCTTATCGATAATCAGCAGAAAATCGTCCTCGTAGGCCAGCATGGATGGCGACAGAATAGCAGCCATCAGTGCAGCTGTTTTTTGTCCGGCAGTTCATCGACTACTTCAATATTATCGAGCTGTGCCTTCAGCTGGCTGCGGATGTTTGCCAGATATTCCTTGTACAGCTCCTTTTGCTCTGCCAGTTCCTCCGGGGTCAGTCCGGAAGTTTTCTTCTTTTTGGCTAATGCATTTATGCGGTTAATCATTGCATTGATTTCCATAATATTTCTACTCCTCGTATAATATAGTTATAGCTTAGGTTGTTTTTAATAAAAATTTAAGCTATATTGTTTTAGATACTGTGGATTAGTTTTCAACTCCTACCACTAGATGGTTTTGCAAAGGCTCTAACCACAGTCTCTTTGTTAATTTGTTAATCAGTTAGATACCGCATGACGGTTTATGTAGAACGAGGCTACAATTGCAAGGAGTACCCGTGGTTCTAAAACAGTATCAAATATTTATTCAAGAGGTGTTTTCAATTGACTATTTTAGTTGGTATTGACGTTGCTAAAGATAAGCACGACTGCTTCATTATGAACTCCGAAGGTGAAGTTCTTGCCAAACCTTTTACTATTTTCAATAACAAAGAAGGTTTCGATTTTCTTTACGAAAAAATCCAATCTGTCTCTTCTTCTGACAATATAAAAGTAGGACTTGAAGCTACCGGTCATTACAGCTATAACATCATTGGATTCTTGTTGAACAAAGGTCTAGCCACCTTTATTCTTAACCCACTCCACACAAATCTTTACAGAAAAAGTCTTAGCCTTAGAAAGACGAAAACGGATAAGATTGATTCTAAAACCATTGCTATGATGTTATTGTCCGATGTAAGCTTAAAATCCTACTCGGATATATCTTACCATAACGAAGATTTAAAGTCACTAACCCGTTACAGGTTTTCTAAAGTTGAAGAACGCGCTAAGCTTAAAACATCTCTTTCCCGCTTAGCACAAATCCTTTTCCCGGAACTTGAAAAACTCGTTCCAACTCTTCATATGACCTCTATTTACCAATTGCTGGAAGAATTTCCTAGCGCGTCAGCTATAGCTTCTGCACATCTGACAAGGCTTACGAAGCTGCTCTCTAAGGCTTCAAAAGGTCACTATAACCGTGAAACTGCTATTAAGATTAGAGAAGCTGCAAAAAATTCTATCGGCTCTAATATGCCAGCTAAATCTCTTGAGCTAAAGCATACTATTAAGCTTATTCGTGCACTGACTATTGATATTGGAGAAATAGAAGCAGAGATTTCTAAAATGATGGATAAGATTGCTTCTCCTATAACTACAATACCTGGAATCGGTAATAACATGGGAGCTATGATTATCTCAGAAATTGGCGATTTCAGTCGCTTTTCTTCTCCGGATAAGATTTTAGCTTATGCAGGCTATTCTCCCTCTACTTACCAATCTGGTAAACTCGATAACTGCTATGCTCATATGGAGAAGCGAGGCTCTCATTACTTGAGATATGCTTTATTTCAAGCTATACAACGAGTTTGTCACTTGGATAGCACGTTTTCGGCCTATCTGGCAAAAAAGCGAGCAGAAGGTAAGCATTACTATGTTGCTATATCTCATGCCGTGAAGAAATTGGTTAGAGTGATTTTCCACCTTGAGAAAACAAAGCAGGCTTTTCTGAAAGCTTCTTGACTTTACTTAATTGAATACTGTTTTTGAAAGCATCGTAAACGATGCTTTATTTGTCATGCGTTTTTTCGACTAACTTAATAAAAAGTCAATATATCTATGTGGTTTAAGATTTTTTATCTTTACCCCCTTGACTTTTTATAGTTAGTCTTTGTTATAACAAGCTTATTATTTTATTATACTATTATGAGCGCTTCTTAGCAACTTTCATTGACTACACTTCTGATTTGTGCTATTATGAGGGCGATATTATTAAGCTTTTTTTATCAGAGAGTTATATATATTGCCAAAGCTTGGGACTTGGGCAATGTAAGTTGAGTATGAGGTGATTAACATGTTCTTGAAAAAAATTGCTTGTGGTCTATTATGTGCGGCTATGCTGCTTGCTGCCGGTTGCGGCGGTGTAGGAACGCAGACTGGCGGTGACAAGGCTTATCTGCAGCTTACCGATGCTGCAGGCAGACAGGTTTCGCTTGCCAAAAAGCCTGAAAGAGTGGTAAGCCTCAGCCCTTCATATTTGAGTATGATTGAGGCTGTCGGTGGCACCGTAGTCGGTCGCGCCAGCTCTAAGGTAGGCAAGATTCCCGAATCTATGAAGTCTGTGCCGGAGGTAGGCATGGTCTACAATATTAATATGGAAGCGCTTGTGGGCCTGAAGCCTGATCTGGTTCTGGCCAGCAAAAATCAGCATGATAAATTTATTCCGATGCTACAATCCAACAAAATCAACGTAGTGGAGTTTGATACCCAAACCTTTGAGGATGTTAAAGGTACCATCAAAACCTTGGGCGATATTTATGGTACGCAGGATAAGGCCAAAAAGGAAAATGAGCTGTTGGATAAACAGGTTGCCGCCGTTACCAGTAAGCTTCCTAAGGAAAAGAAACGCATCGTTATTATGCATGCAACAGCCAGCGCCGTTACGGTAGAAGGCTCGCACAGCATTGCCGGCTGTGTAAGCGATATCCTGGGCTTTGAAAACGTTGCTGCTGCAGCGCTCAAGGGAAAATCCAATAAAACTCCTTACAGCATGGAAACACTGGTTGAGCAGAACCCGGAAATTATTTTTATTACCTCTATGGGTAAGCCTGAGGAAATTGAAAACCGTCTGCGCACCGACTTTAAAAATAACCCCGCATGGAACAGTCTGCCGGCTGTAAAAGCAGGCAGAGTATATGTGCTGCCGGAAAAACTGTTTTTGATTAACCCCGGCCTGCGCTATCCTGAGGCTGTAAAGTTTATGGCACAGCAGGTTTATCCGGAGGTCTTTACTAATGGAAAATAAGCAGTCTGCAGAGCAGACGGAGCATTTCGGTATAGGCCGTACTAAATGGCGTATTACTATTCTTGTAATATTTTTGTTCTTGGCAGTATTGGGCAGCTTTTTGAGCTTAACAAAAGGCTCCAGCATTATCAGCATCAAGGAGATTACCGATATTCTGCTTAATCCCGGTAATGATCCTCGCAGTCAGATTATCTGGAACATCCGTATGCCGCGTACCATCGTCGGTGCCTTGGTCGGCATTAACCTGTCGCTTTCCGGTGCAATTCTGCAGGCGATTATGCGTAATCCACTGGCAGACCCGCATATTATCGGCATCAGCTCCGGCGCAGGTCTGGCAGGTGTTGTGATTATGATTTTGTTCCCGGCGATGGAATATCTGATTACGCCTGTTGCCTTCATTGGTGCGATGCTGGCTGCTGTCTGCATTTATATTTTAGCGTGGAAAAACGGCATCAAGCCGGTGCGTATTATTTTGGCCGGTGTTGCGGTATCTGCCTTTTTGGGTGCAGGCATCAGCGGTCTGATGATTTTTTACAGTGACAGAGTGCATGGTGCTTTAATGTGGATGGTAGGCGGTCTTGCCGCACGCAGCTGGCCGCATGTAAATATTATTTTGCCGTATGCTGTTATCGGACTGATTCTAGCGCTTGCCAGTGCCGCTTATCTGAATATCCTGCAGCTGGGCGATGAGATGGCGCGCGGTCTTGGCGTCAATGTTGAGGTGACACGCATTATTCTTACGGCTATTGCGGCTTTGCTCGCAGCCAGCGCTGTCAGCGTTGTCGGCCTGCTGGGCTTTGTCGGCCTTGTAGTGCCGCATGCGGCGCGACTGCTGATAGGCAGCGACTACCGCTTTCTGCTGCCTGCCTCCGCACTTTTGGGCATTGCCATTGTTACGCTCAGTGATACCTTTGCGCGTGTAATTTTTGCGCCGATTGAACTGCCTGTTGGTATTATTATGGCCTTTTTGGGCGCGCCCTTCTTTTTATTCCTGTTAAGGAGGGAAATCTGATGACACAAAATAATGCAGCGCCCTTTAAAGCTGTTTTAGAGGCAACGCATATTGATATAGCAATTAACAAAAAAACAATCATCCATGATTTGTCGCTGGCGATACCAGAGGGCAAGATTACCGCTATCATCGGCCCCAACGGCTGCGGCAAAAGTACAACACTGAAGGCGATTGCACGCATCTTGCCGTGCGCCAAGGGCAGCATCAGCTTTCTGGGCAAGGATATCCATAGCCTGTCGCACCGCGAATTTGCCCGCTGCCTGGCGATTTTGACGCAGTCACCGGTTGCGCCTACCGATTTGACGGTGCAGGATTTAGTTGAAATGGGACGCTTTCCGCATCGCAGCTTTTTAGGGCGCGGGGATAAGGACGATGCACAGCACGTTGCCTGGGCATTGGAGCAGACCAATATGACGTCGATGAGCCACCGCCTTCTGCACACGCTGAGCGGCGGCGAGCGTCAGCGCGCCTGGATAGCGATGGCGTTGGCACAAAGACCGCAGGTACTGCTGCTTGACGAGCCTACGACCTATCTTGATATCTGTCACCAGCTGGAGGTTATGCAACTGCTTGATAAGCTCAATAAGGAGTTGGGGCTGACAGTGGTTATGGTTATTCATGATTTGAACCATGCCATTCAGTACGCTGATTATGTTGCCGTTATCAAGGCGGGACGCCTGGTAGTCAGCGGTGAGCCTAAAGAAATTGTTACGTCTAAACTGTTGGCGGATGTGTTCCGCGTGCAGGCGGATGAGTTTGCGTGCAGTAATGGACTTCCTGCACTTGTACCAATTACAGTCTGTCGCTAAAGTCCTGTTTTATTAAAACTGTCGCTAAAGCTCCGTCTGCGTTATGGCATATATTAAATGCAAACTCCCGAAAGTATACGTGCTTGCGGGAGTTTATTATTTCTGCAGTATGGATACGGAAAAATTTTCATATCTTTCTTGCCAAAATTTTTGATTGATGATATACTAATTATACCATAAATAGTAGATATTACTATTACACAGCTTTCGTCAGATAAAGAAAGCAAGACAATAAAAACTTAATATGCTTTGAGCAGAAGGAAAACCAGTGCGAATCTGGTACTGTACCGCAACTGTAATGTGAGCTTGGCAGCGCATATCCTCACAAGATGCTGCCATGGCGATGAGCTTAGTCAGAGTGCCTATGCCCAAAAGTTTTTTCCGCAAGCTTGCGATGTACAGGTGAAAGGAAGGATGGTAAAACCATCTTTAGTATTCGAGGAGTGCTGCTTGCGTGAGCTAAAGTATGACTGCAGCGTTACCGCCGCAGTTTTTTTATGAAACAAGAATTCCAAGCTATTTGCCGGTAGCACAGTTGAAGCAAGGTTTACGTTAAGAGTGTGCAGTATGTAGCAAAGAAGGGTGAGAAATGACTAAGCATCTTATTAACTATTGTCCGATTGATTGGTATGAAGATGAGCTGAAGCGTAAGGGGATGACCTTGGCCGGTTTAGTACAGCAGCTGGGTGTTGACGGTATTGAACAGTTTGTTTACAGAGATCCGGAAACATTCCCTGATTACAAGGAGCTGACTATTGGCGCACATTTGAATTATTGGCCGTACTGGATGGATTTCTGGCTGCGAAAGGCTAAACGCCTGCAGCAGCAGTTCCGCAGTATTCACGAACGCCAGACATATTTTAAGACAGCCATGAGCTGTGATGAATGGCTGGCTGTTATCCGCCGTAATATTTGCGCTGCCATTTCGCAGAAGCCGGAATATCTGGTGTGGCATGTGGCGGAGGCTGATACCGAAACGATCTTTACCTTTGATTTCCGTTACGATGACCGTGAGGTATTGGCTGCTTCGGCAGATGTTTTTAATGCTGTGGCAGATGAGATTCCTGCCAATGTTACGGTGCTGTTTGAGAATTTGTGGTGGCCAGGTCTGCGCCTGACGGATGCGCGCAAGGTGAAGTTTTTCTTTGAGCGCATTGAGCGCAAAAACGTCGGCATTATGCTTGATACCGGCCATCTGATGAATACAAATCCGCGTCTGCGCACGGAGGCAGAGGCTGCGGATTATGTCTGCCGCACGGTGGACAAGCTCGGTCCGTATGCTGAGCTGATAAAGGGCGTGCATCTTTCCTGCTCGCTTTCCGGCAAGTATTTGCGCAGCTTTGAACGCAAGGTGCCGGCTGATTCAAGTGCGGAAGTTATTTGGCGTCATATTGCGGCGATTGACCGGCATAAGCCTTTTACTACCACGGCAGCGAAGCAGATTCTGCAGTGCGTTCAGCCGCAGTATGTAAATCATGAGCTGGCATATGAAACTATCGAGGAAATGATTCCGCTGATGCAGCAGCAGCTTTCTGTTGCCAGATAAGCGGTGGCTTGAGTGCGTCAAGCTATAACGAAAAATATCATAAAACACTAATCCCCTACATAAGCAGAGGCTTGTGCAGGGGATTTTTCGTTACAATGTTTATTTTTCAAAGGTGCCTTTGACAAGCGCTTCGCCTGCTGCCACCATGATTTGGCCTTTAGCGATTACGGTATCTACATCATAGCCGTCGCTGTAAATAATCAGATCGGCATCACTGTCGGTCTGCAGGCAGCCCTTTTGCGGATACAGACCGTTGGCCTGCGCCGGATTGCTGCTGACAATCTTTGCCACAACCTCCGGGGGAACGCCTGCAAGCAGAGCATCCTTAACCTCCTCCTGGAAGGAATCCGGTGATACAGCAAGCTGCTTTTGGCTGCCGTCGGGAAGTGTAACGCTCATGCAGCCGTTGGCATCTGAGCTCATGGTGACTCTGTCCATCGGCACGCCTTCTTCGTAAAGAATTTTGATGGCGTCACTGGGCTTGACGCAGGCTGGGAAGCCGTCCTGCTCCCTGATGCCGGAGGTGATATCCACATAACCACCTAAGCGGGCAAATTCCTTGGCCTGCTCAAAAAGATGGAAGGCACGGTTGACGTGGGTGGGGATAAAATGGCGTGCGGGGATTTCTGTTTCGCGTACAATTGCTAGCAGGACATCCATGCCACGCTTGCCTACGCCCATGTGGAACTGCACAACACCGGCTTTGCCGGAAAGCATGCCGCCCAGACGAGCCTGTGTAAGCACCTTTTCCAGCTCTTCGCGTGTAGGCTGCGAGCTTCTGTGGTCGGATAAGGCAACCTCGCCGATGCCAAGGCATTCGTTAATCAGGATGATGTCGCGGCGCACATCACCGGTCATGTTGTGCAGGGGGATTTCGTAGGAGCCGGTGAGCATGTACGCGGTGATGCCTTCATGCGTCAGACCTCTGGCCTTCGCTAGCAGGCTTTCGTTGTGTCTGGAGGTGCCGTCTGTACCCAAAACGCCTACTACGGTAGTAATGCCAACCTTCGTCAGCTCGCTGAGGTTGATTTCCGGCGTGCGGCTGTAGGGACCGGATTCACCGCCACCACCGATGATATGCACGTGCTGGTCAACATAACCGGGGACTGTCTTGCGCTCTTGGGCATCAAGAATTTGGCAGTCTAAGCCTTGCGGAGCTGCAAGCTGTGGGCCTATTTTGGCGATTTTGTTATTGATGATCAGGATGTCGACTATTCCGAGGGGGTGCGGAGCGTATACGTCCGCGTTTTTAATGAGTAAGCATTTCATGTGAGGATTCTCCTTTTCTGAAAAATTATTTATGCTTTAATTATACACTGAATTGTTGAAAATGGCACATGAGGGAAGAAAGTTTCAAGATAATCTAAAAAAACTTTAAAATCCCTTGACCGTCTAGCTGCTAGACAGTTTATTATAACATAGTGTGATGAAAATAGGAATTAATTCCAAATATAATACATTCTGCAAATAGCGGTAACGGAATTTAATTCTTGGTTTGAGTTTTATCAGAAGTTATAAGGAGTGATGTGTTTTGAAGAAAAGTATTACTAAAAGTTTATTGCTGACAACATTGTTGACAAGCTCTGTAGTGTGGGGTGGAGCACTAGCTTTTGCCGAAGAGAATTTAAACGAATACTCAATTGATGAAATAGTTGTAACGGCAACAAGAACGGAAAAGCGTGATGTTGATGTACCAGCAACAACAGAAATTATTACCAGTAAAAGATTAGAAGAAACCGGTGCAACCACATTGGAAAGTGCTATCAAGTATACCACTGGCGTTGTTTATAAATCTGAGCCTATAGGTGAGGGAAGCGGTGAGTTTTTAGTCCGTGGTAAGCGTCGTGGTACCTTGGTTATGGTTGACGGCGTGCCCATGAATTTCAGAAGCGGTTATTATGATTTGGATTCGCTTAGCATTGCCGATGTAGAAAAAGTTGAAATTGTTCGCGGTGGCGGTGCGGTGCTGTATGGCAGTGATACTAGCGGTGGCGTTATCAATATTATCACCAAAAAGAAACGCACTAATTCAATTTCTGCAGCTGTAGGCGATAACCGTGTGCAAAAGTATCAGACAAGCCTGCAGGCAGGTAAACTTGGCATTGGTGCTAGCTGGAATAAAAAAGGCAGTGTAGACAAGACATCTCTTGCTACAGACAGTAAGGGTGGGTATGCTCCGAATGGAAAATATTTTAAGTTCTATGGTGGTGAGAAAACAATTATTTCAACCAATTATGCCTTTGATGAGCATTGGAAGATGACCTTTGATTATAGTAATCATGATTATAGCAAAGGTTACATGTCTGAAAAAACTAAGTTGCCGACAGATAGACGTTTTATTGAGAAAGAACATAATAGATTTACTTTAAACTATGATAATAATGGTTTGAAGGCTAATATTTTCTATCATAAGGGTAGCTCTGATTCCCGATATCATTATTGGAAGGGGACAAAATTGTACCCAAATTCCTATTTTTATGGTAATGATGATGTTATCAAGGGCATAGAGATAACGAAAGATATTGAGCTTGATAGTAACAATAATCTTTTGGTTGGTGCTAAAGCCTATAATGAAAAATATAACTATTATAATTTTTATGATCCCAGCTATAAAGTTGCAACGCCTATAAATTATGCTTACGACAGAAATATTTACTCTGTATTTGCCCAATTGGATCATAAATTTGATAACAGACATGATGTAATTATCGGTGCTCGCGAAACATGGACGGGCAGTTCTCCGGACGGAACCAATTATAGTGAATTTACTCCGCAAATCCAATACTCCTACAAAATGACTGAGGATACAAGTGCTTACGCCAGCGTTGGTAAATCCTTTACTTTGCCGACTATGAATGATATGTATGGCCAAGGTAATATAATTCGAAATTCCGATATCAGGCCTGAGGTTGGCATGCATTATGAAACAGGCTTAAAGCATATTTCCGGTGATCATTCCTGGAAATTGGCTTTGTTCAAGAGTGATGTAAAAGACTTTATTACTAATTCCGAAAATGCTCAAGGTGAAAATGTTGCTATCAATGAAGATACGAAAAATATGGGCGTTGAATTATCCTGTGAAATGAATAAGGCAGAAGGCTTTAGCTATAACTGGGGTGTTTCTTTCAGTGACCCCAAGTACAAAACACCGAAAGAAGACAATGGCATCTGGAAACGTAATTATGGCAGATGGCTTCTTAATGGTGGCGTAAGCTACAGCGTGAGCAAATTTAATATTGCTTTGAATGCCAGCATGATGGCAGATCGTGTTCTGCAAAAATATCAGATTCCTGTTAAACCTTATTTATATACAAGCCTGCATGCTTCTTATAAACCGGTTAAAGAGCATGAATTTTATCTGAATATGGATAACCTTTTAAACAGAAATGATATTACTTCACACGTGTCCTCCCGCTATATAAGCCTTGGAAGGAACTTTGAGGTTGGTTACAGATTTACTTTTTAAGTTTGATAAATGGTGATTAATGTGCGTTGTTTAGTAATTGTTTTGTTAATGATGATATTTACCGGTTGTGGTATGCAGCCTCAATCAGATAATAAGCCAAATGATACTTATAGCGTTGTAGATGATTACGGCAATGTGTTGCGGTTTGACAGCAAGCCGAAAAAGATTTATGCCGGAACATTGAGTATAGAAGAGCTTTTAGTGGATTTAGTTGCTGCGGATCGTTTTGCTGCAATTTCTGAAGATGCTTTGGATGGTAATACATCGTTAATTAAGAAAAAAGCAGAGCATGTTAAAAAGGTTGTTCCCGCTTATATAGGTGTAGAAGCTATTTTAGCCATGCAACCGGACCTGGTTATTGTACAAGAAAACCATAATAAGGCCTTTATAGATGCTTTAAAGGATACCGGCTTAAAGGTTATGGTAACAAAGGTGCCGACGAATCTTGATATGGTGCAAAAGCGTATAGCTCTTATTGCTAGAGCTGTTGGCGAAGAAGAACGTGGCAAGCAAATTATAAACGATATGGATAAGAAACTTGCAGTTGTGCAAAGTAAAGTAGGAAAAATACCTGAAGAAAAGCGTAAAATTGCTATTGCCTATTCTTTGATGGGTGCTTTTGGCAGTAAAAATGGCTTGTTTCATGATATTTGCATACGTTCAGGTTTGCGCAACGGCGCTGCTATAGCCGGATTGAAGCGGGGAGAGCATCTGAGTAAAGAAAAAATTGTCAGCACTGATCCGGATTTGTTTATTTTCCCTAGGTACAGTGCCACGAAAAAAGGCGATGTAGATAAGCTGCGTGAGGATGTTTTAAATGACCAATCATTGCAGACGGTTAAGGCTGTAAAAAATAAGAGTTATTTTATTATTGCAGACAGATATCGCTACAGTGCTTCGCAGTATATGGCTGATGCTATTTTGTTCATGTCAGAACAGGCTTATCCGGAGCTTTACAGTGATGTGAATGCGGGCAAGTGATTTGATGGTATAAGAGTAAAAGGCGTTCTACCACGAAATGCGGTAGAATGCCTTTTAAATTTTTCTCTGCTTTAATTATACACTGAATTAATAAAAATAACACATGAAGCAAGAAAGTTTTCGGGTTTTAATGGTATAATATAGACGATAAAAATGAATTGTCGTGCTATGATGGTGTGGAGAGATTGGAAGAGGGATGAAGTGTGATGAAAAAATACTCTGTGTTGACAAAATATATCAATCTTTTGGAAAATGATAATGCTGGAGAATGGATTTGTGATAAGGAAAATGATGGTTCTGCGGAAAGACCGATACACGTTCCTTTCGTCAGTTATTCTATAGCGGTTAATAACTTGGCAGATGATATCTATAAATTTGCCAAAGAAAGTTATGAAATAGTACCGAGTAAATATGCAGAAATTCTTCAGGCTAATGGCATAGAATGGGGTTATGATTCCATGATGAAAGCCGATGCTTCTGAATTAGATGCTCAATGTATATTGGCTTTACTGATAGCTTCTCTTAGGGCAGAGCGCTTTTGTGATGGTGCGTTATTAGGCTTTATCGAAAGTGGCGCTGTTACAAGATGGCTGAAACGCTTGCAGAAGCTTGATGAGGCATAAAAATATCCCCTTTCCTCCCCCCCAATCTCCCTCGCCCTACCCGAATTCACGCATTCGGGTGGGGCGCTTTGCTTATTTTCACGCTAAAATATAATCAGGAAAACAACTGCCCGTAACGCAGATGGCAGGAATAGGAGGGATGGATATGCAAAAGAAAATATTCTTAAGCGCAGCGCTTGGTCTGGCAATATTTGCCAACACTGCCTTTGCCGAGGTTAACACAGATTATTTAGCCAACGAGCTCAGGTCTTATCCCGGATGGCCGCTGGAGGTATATTGCAACGCAACTGATGTTAATGTCAGAACACAGCCTAATACTGACTGTGCTGTTATCACCATGCTGCAAAGAGGAGATAAATTTTATGTAAGCAGAGTTGTGGATGTAGTAAACAGTGAATACAAATGGCTTCTTGGTACTACTGAAAAGGGGCATGTTGGTTTTATGGCAAGCAAATATCTTGATACAACCCCGAGAGCTGCCAGCGCAGCAGGACGCTTTAATGCTGCCCTCGAAGCAGATTGGATTATGGATCCGGAAATTTTTGCTTCGAATGCCTATTACTTGGAACGTGTGGAAAAGAATACGGATGATACTATCTCCTATGCTGATAAAAAGATGCAGGTCGGACCGCGTCTGTTCTATATAGATTCAGCGAGAAACAAAGTAAATGAGGTGAAGATTAATAAACTTCATGGCAGCATGGCAGGCTATGCTGTCGGTCAACAGCTTGACACAGACAGGCAGATTGACCTAGACGGTTACCTGAAAATGAATGGCTGGGAGGACGATCCTATGGGTGTGGGCATTTCGGATACGCATCATATGATCGGTTGGGTAAAATATGCATACAACGCAAGGGGGCAAAAATGCCTGCATAAGAGCTTTTATGTAAAGTTGGATTCTCGTGATGTGATTGCAGAAATTATTTATTGTGAGAGTGATGTTCATTTAGCGAACTGACGGATGAAGCAAATTTTGCTGAAACATATTTTGACAGGAGGTGGCGTAATGAAGCGGAAGCTGTTTAAGAGCATGTGTCTGGCAATGCTTTTGGTGGCATTTGCCGGCTACGGTACAGAGCAAAATGCCGTATTACCGCAGATGGATGTGCCTAAGGCAGAGGCAGCTGCTAAAGCAGCGCCGGCCTATGAGCAGGAATATGCAAAGGTTGTAGACAGCGTTTATGAATTTATTGCTGATGGTACGAGTGATAACCTGCCGGAGCAGGGAAGAACAGGCATCTGTGAGGTGCGGGATTTCGCCAAGCGGGAGGCGGCCCTGAAGCAGCTTGGCTACACGCTGCAGGATATCAGCGGCGACGGTGTTCCGGAGCTGCTTATCGGTTGGATTAGCCAAAAACGCGGCGTGGGGCATTACGGTAAGGAGATTTATGCGATTTACACCTTTGCGAATGGCAGCGTGAAATACGTTGCGGAGGGCTGGAGCCGTAGCAGCCTGCAGCTTATGGCAAATGACAACCTGGTGACACGAGGCGGCACCGGCATTTCGCATCAGGTGCTTGCTGTCGAGCATTTGCAGCCTGACGGCAACCTCGGGTGCTATGAGCTTTATTTTACCTGGCCGAAGGATGACGGCCTTGGCGTTTACCGCAACATGACCTGCAGAAGTGAGGCAGATGCTTCGCAGGAAACAGATATGACTGTGGAAGAGTTCAATGAAATGAGGTCTGAATACGCTAATAACAGTGTTGAGATTGAATTTTTGCCGTTGAAGGACTTCAAAAAGCAGGGCTTTAAGGGCCTGATGAGGCAGTATCTTTCTGCAGGGAGGTGAATAAAAGGGCCGATGTGATGAGCCTGAAATATGATGGCAGTCGGAATTTAACCGGCTGCCGTTTTTTTGAGGTGAAATAAGGCGAAATTTATAGTATAATATAAATAACTGTGACTGATATACGCTTATGCAGGCTATATATCAAAAATTTTTATGAGGTGATTTAATAATGAGCAATGAATTAATCGGACGTAATGTAGGAAAAACCTGTCGCGTACACTATAAAGGTACCTTCAATGACGGCAAGCAATTTGATTCCTCCTATGACCGTGGCGAGCCGCTGGAATTTGTTTGCGGCGCAGGCCAGATGATTAAAGGCTTTGATGCAGCTGTTGCAGACCTGGAGGTCGGCGCTGAGGTTGACATCCATCTTCTGCCGGCAGAAGCATACGGCGAAGCTGATCCGAAGGCTATCTTCACCATGCCGATTGCCCAACTGCCGGGTTCCGAAAATCTGACTGTTGGCCAGAGAGTTTACCTGCAGAACCAATTCGGTCAGCCTGTTCCTGTACTGGTAACCGAAAAGGACGATACCAACATTACCTTTGACGCTAACCATGAAATGGCCGGTAAGGAACTGAACTTCCATATCGAGCTGGTAGAGGTAAAATAAAGCTTCAGTCTTGTTTGCAATAAAATATTACTTGCTCTTATAGTCTATGGAATTTGCTGTATGAATATGTTATAATAACACATTATAGGTGCAACTAATATTTGGGAGTGTATATTTTGGAATATAAAATTGTTATGCCCAGTGGTATTGTTTTTGACTTCAGCAATATGGTTGGAGCGGGCAGACTGCAAGCGCAGGAAGTGGAGCAGGCACTGCAGCAGCAGGGAGCGGCAGCAGATAAGGCTGTGTGCGAGCTGCGCCGCAGCGGCTTTGCCAAGAAGCATTTATCTAAGGACGGCACGCCTGAGCATGTTTATTTTCCACGCATGCCATATATTGCCGAGGGCAATCCCAATACGGAGCAGTCGATTATCAAGCTGATGCGCTACAGCAAGCATCTGCGCAGTAAGGATGTCGTAATCTTTTTGGGCGTAGGCGGTTCTTATTTGGGTAACAAGGTTTTATTTGATGCCTTTGGCGGTTATCATTGGAATACCAGCGCAACACTGCGCCAAGGCCAGCCCTGCATTTATTTTTCCGGCAACAATCTTGATCCGGTGGACTGCAACAGCTTGCTGTTCAAGATGCGCCGTATGGCTGGAGTAAGTGCGCAAGAAGGCAAGAAGCTAAAGATTATGCTGGTGCCGATTTCTAAATCCGGTACTACGCTGGAAACTATTTCAGCCTTTACGTATTTCTATGCTAATCTGTCTCAAAACGCAGATATCGACCTTGACTGCACGGTAGTTACTGATTTAAAGGCTCCGGTGGAAAATGCGCCGCTTTTGCAGCTGGCGGAAAAATTTGGCTGGGAGCGCTTTGATATCAAGGAAGGCATCGGCGGCCGCTTCAGCATTATGACGGACCCCGGCCTTGTTACAATGGCTGCCTTGGGCGGTGATATCGAAGAGTTTTTGCGTGGCGCGCGTGATATGGATATCTATTGCCAGCAGGCAGAGCTTGCGGAGAATCCTGCGCTGCTCAACGCTTTGCTGAAATTTATGGCCTATGAGCGAGGACGCGATATTGAAGTGTTCATGCCGTACAGTATGCGCCTGAAATCTTTGAGCGAATGGTATGTGCAGCTGCTGGCGGAATCGCTTGGCAAGCGCTGCAACCGTGAGGGTGAAACTGTTTACTACGGAAGAACGCCGATTGTTGCTGTCGGTACGACGGATATGCATGCACAGACACAGCAGCATCAGGATGGTCGTCTGAATAAGGTGGTGCAGTTCCTGGAGGTTGCCAATCCTGAGGTTGAGGCAGTTTTGCACAATCCTTTTGCCGATGTACCGTTCTTCGATAAATACGAGGGCATGGATATGGCGAAGGCTCTTAAAGCGGCACTGAATGCCAATGAAGCGGCGCTGACGGGTGATAACCGTTACAATGCGCGCTTTACGCTGCCGAAGCTGAATGAGTATTATCTTGGCCAGCTGATGTACTTTTTGATGCTGACGATTGCCTATGAGGGCGAGCTGGCGGATGTGGATGCATTTGACCAGCCCGGCGTTGAGGTATATAAGAAATTAATGAAGGCTCAGCTTTGATTTAATAGAATAAAAAATAAGACGTTGTGTGCTTGAAAAAGCACGCAACGTCTTTTTGCTATGTATTAATTTCACCGCTTGCCGGTAAACAGCAGCTTTGCCGTACTGCATTTTTCAAATGCTTTTGTCAGCAGGATGCTGAGGGCCAGTGAGCCGAGCACCAGCAGCACGTAGGAAAGGGCTACCTTTTTGACGGTCATGATGATGCCGAAATGGTTATAGGCGCTGCTGAGCCAGTCCAAAAGCAACGGATGCACAAAGTAGATGAGCATGGAGTAGGCGGAAAGAATGCTGATGGCTTTATAGAGGAGGTTGGCGAGGGAGCCTTCGCTTTGCGCCTTGCGCTCCAGCCAATCCAGTGCCAGGCAGAAGAAGAGCAGTGAGCCTACGGTGTAGCAGAGTCCCTGTGGGCTGAGCTGGTGATAGGTGTTGGCCAGATCAATCA
>ENA-OPVU01000167-OPVU01000167.1-human-gut-metagenome-genome-assembly--contig:-NODE-167-length-47322-cov-6.187192_pt1 | contig 47322 bp, 42 predicted proteins | sample MGYA00241497_ERZ501986 | MGnify/ENA primary metagenome ERZ501986 (study PRJEB25962, sample SAMEA2042995) | human gut metagenome | biome: human gut; feature: human-associated habitat; material: faeces...
AAGCCGCAGAAATCCCATTTGCAGTCCTGCAGACCGTAATGAGCCGGATCATCAATGAAGTAAAGGGAGTCAACAGAGTATTCTACGACCTGACGAGTAAACCGCCGGGGACGATTGAGTTTGAATAATTTTCAAAAGCTCGCAAAGCCTAGTAAAATGGGCATTTGCGAGCTTGTTTTTTGCTCATTGGTACTAAAATGGTACTACATATTAAACTTTTCTATCTTTGATAAAACCCGTATATATTAGAATTGCTAATATGTCCGCAGGTATATATAGGGCAAGATTTGCTACAAAAGCAGTTACGTTGAAGGTGTTATTATCGGATTTTGTAAGTAAAAAGCATCCAAAGATATGTATTGGAATAGGCAGACAGAAAGAGCAAACAGATAGTGCGAGAAAACAACAGACTGATTTAGATGGCATAGGAAAAACAGAGATTCATAATTCGTCTGATGTGAATGTGGCAAGAATGGACAAAAGTATGACTGATGTAACAGATAAAGGTGAATATGTGGAAACTAAAGAAAATGAGCCAGTGGACAAAGTTAGCTGGATTGTCAGGAGAATATCAGAGCTTGGTGGTTATGGGAATGTCAGTGATTCTGTTAAGGCTGATATATTCGGATTCGATATTGCTGATGTGAGTAGAAGCATAAGACTGTTTTCGGATGTAATGAAAAGGATGGGGATAAAGCTGGATGGTGATGAAATGTATGAGGAGTTACAGAGAATTTATGATGAGAGTGTTAGCAGAGATGCTGATAAGAAAAAAGTGGAAGATAGGACGCAAAACAGGGGCTGAGAAGAGGAAATGGTTAGGTTTTAAATAAGGATTTTTTTAATAAGAATATGTTAAACATGTATGAAAAGTGGTAAATTTAATATCTTTGAAACGAAAAGTGTGATATTATAATTTCAGAAAACATGACAATTAGCCTGTTTTGTTAATATATATTATAATGCCAAATATTTTCAAAGGGAGGTGCATACTTGTATGGGTGCAAAAAAATATGCATATGTAAATTATAAAATGCTTGTATGGGCACGTTCTGAAACACCATTTGGCACAACAAGTGATGTTGTTAATCATATTTCTGGGTTTAGGTCAGAAGTAATTGATAAATGGGAAAGAGGCGAAGAGTTGCCTTCAATTACAGAAGCAAAAAAACTTGCTAATTTATACAAAGTTCCATTTGCAACATTTTATTTGTCTAATCCACCTGAGAAAAAAACAAAAGCTTATACCGATCGTAGGACATACAATGATACTGTTTATAGAGAAACAAGTTATGAATTGTGGTCTGAAATTGGTAGAATAACTGGTAATAGGCAAATTATAGTTAATCTATCTGATGATACGGAATATAGGAGCTTGCCCAGCGTTGGCCCGAAATTAAGCGAAAAACAGATAGCAGATGTAATAAGAAAGTATTTTGAATTAGATTTGCCATTTAAGAATAAATCAGCATATAGAAATAATGGATTTAATTATTATAGAGCCCTTTTAGAACATTATGGGATAATGGTTGCTCAGATAACTGGAGTATCATTGTCTGAGATGCGAGGCATTTCTATGTATTATGATACATTTCCTATCATTGCAATTAATAATAAAGATTTTGAGAGAGCTAAAGTTTTTTCATTATTTCATGAAGTTGCACATTTGGTTAGAAGGTCTTCATCATTATGCTTAATAGATTTTGATGAGCGTAATGATGAAGAAGAAAAAATATGTGATAGAATTGCTGCAGAAGTATTAATGCCAGAAGAAAGTTTTAGATATGTGTCATCAAATGCGCTTAATTTATATGGTGAGTGGTCAGATTTATGTTTAATATCTATTGCGGATAAGTATGCAGTAAGCACATTTTCGGTAGTAAGAAGGTTAAGAGAATTAGATATTATTAATAGGTCAGATTATTATTCTATATACAAGAGGATTAGTGACTCATTTAAAGAAGAACAGGATTCTATTATTCAGAATAAGAAAGATAGAGAATTCAAAGTAAAATATTATATTACCTACTTGAGTAAAGAAGGCTATTTGTTTCCAAAGAAAGTGTTATCTGCTTATAGCAGAGGCGATATATCATATGGTGAGATGTGTAGTACACTTAGTATAAAAGGTAAACACATAAGTAATATAGAACGGGCGGTGATGTTCATATGAGTAAAAAGTATGTAATAGATGCCTGTGCACTTATTAATGCATCAAAGAACTATAATATGACTAAGAAAGCATTTTCACATATATGGCAGGCTTTTAATGAACTTGTAGAAAATGGACAACTTATTTCAAGTTCGGAAATATTTGAAGAATTAAAAGATGATGATATTGTAAAATGGGCAAAGGAACACAAAGATGCTTTTTTGCCTTTATCAAAGGAAGTACAGTTAAAGACTACAGAAATATTACAACAATTTCCACAAATAATAAAAATTCAAACAAAGGGAAGCTCAAATGGAGATCCATTTTTGATTGCAACAGCTATTTTAGAAGATGGGATTATAGTAACTGATGAAGGAAACAAGAATAATGGAATTCCAATGGTATGTGAATCATTAGGTGTAGAGTATATGAAACTTAATGATATGTTAGATGAGGTATTGGAGTAATGAATTAGAGGGGGAGAAATCCTTCTCTTTTTTGTTTGTATTATTCCGATAAACGATGTATAATCAAACTAGTTTTATGTTTCTACTTATGTATGATTTTGAAGAGGTAAGATTATGGAGTATTTAACGACTGTGGAATTATCAGAAAGATGGAATATCACTTCACGTCGAATAGGTGTTTTGTGTGCAGAGGGAAGAATTGAAGGTGCAATAAAAAAAGGAAAAACATGGTTAATTCCTTCAGATGCAATAAAGCCTGCTGATGGACGATACAAGAAAAATCAGAAAAGTAAGATGTAATACGAAACAGGATTTATAAATATATGAGAATATATAATTAAATGCAGAGGGGGTACTTATATGGCATTTGATTTTGGAAACGCAAATGAAGCACAGAGAAGTGCTATTTCTACAACGGATGGTCCGTTGTTAATTATTGCAGGCCCTGGTACAGGAAAAACATATACATTAGTAAAGCGAATTGTTTATCTTATAACTGAAAGAGATGTGCTTCCTGAGGAAATAATGATTGCTACATTTACAGAAAAGGCTGCGAAAGAACTGATTACACGTATCACAAATGAATTGTATGCAATAGGAGTATCCGTAAATCTGAATGAAATGTACATTGGTACTTTTCATTCAATTTGTTTGAGGATTCTCAAAGATCATCTTGAATATACAAGGATTAAGAAAAATTATAGGATGCTGGATAATTTTGATCAGCAGTATATGGTGTTTCAGAAGATTAATAGATTTAGGAACTTACCTTATTTTGATGTTATATTTGATAAAAAGCAAGGAGCTTGGAGACAAGCCGGAGAAATAGTTAAGTACGTTAATAATCTTGCTGAAGAATTGGCCGATATTGATGAAATGCAAGGAGACGCAGATGAACATATTGTAGCTGTTGCAAATATGATGAAACAGTACAATACCCTGATGGAAGATGAGAATTTAATTGATTTTTCAAGTATTCAAACAGAAGCATATAAATTATTAATCGAGGAACCAAGCATATTGGAAGAAATACAGCAGAAAATTAAATATGTGATGGTTGATGAATATCAGGATACAAATTACATACAGGAATTACTTGTGTTTTTGATTGCCGGAAAAAATAGAAATATATGTGTTGTGGGAGACGATGATCAAGGTTTGTATCGTTTTCGAGGAGCAACAATAAGAAATATATTGGAATTTCCAGGCCATTTTGCAGAAGGAGAATGTAAGCAGGTTAAACTTGTTACAAATTATCGTTCAGAGAGACAAATTATTGATTTTTACAATAAATGGATGAGCACAACAGATGGTAGGGCATATGATTTTATGTGGAAGAATTTTAGGTTTGAGAAGAAGATTGTTCCGCCAGAAGGGAAAAAGGCTGCTAAAGTAGGTGTTATTAAATGTTCAGGAAAAGATTTGCTAGATGATTGGTATGAACAAGTTTATTCATTTATTACACAATTAAAAAGTAGTGGTGTGCTAACTGATTATAATCAGATTGCAGTTCTTTGCAAGTCTGTAAAAGGAGATAAAATCATAGGTATGGTTGAATATCTTGAGGAACATGGTATTAAAGTTTATTCACCTCGTTCGGAAATGTTCTTTGAAAGAAAAGAGATAAAGCAGGTAATAGGGTGTATGATCTTATGTTTCCCAGAGTATGTTCGTAAGTTACAACAAAGAGATTTTTCGTATGATTTTGAAAATCTTTATAAATATTACGATACTCAATGTATAGCTGCTGCAAGAGAGCTTATTTTACAGTATAGAGATACATTGGGTAAATGGATTGCAGAGAAGATGCAGAAACACGCTAATCTAAGAAAGGATAATGCAGATTACGCATTTACAGGATTACTGTATCAGCTATTACAGTTTGAACCATTTAGTACATACTTAGGGATAGATATGAAATCAGGGGTGATAGATGAAAGACCTGCAAGAAACTTATCAATTTTATCTTCAATTTTGGGAAAGTACGAATATCTACATCGGATAGATGTCTTCACGGAAAACAATATTATAGAGTCGGTAGAACGTTTTTTTAATATGTATTTTCGCTTTCTATTTGATGGAGGAATTACAGAGTATGAAGATGATTCGGAGTATGCTCCGAGTGGGTGCGTTTCATTTATGACTATACATCAGTCGAAAGGAATGGAGTTTCCAATAGTGATTGTTGATTCATTAAATGGAACACCGAGAAGTAGTGGAAATCATTTGCTAGAAGAAATAGAAAATAAATATTTCCATAGAAAAGTTTTTGAGACGAGGGAAGATATAAAATTTTTTGATTTTTGGCGATTATATTATACGGCATTTTCAAGAGCACAAAATTTATTGGTACTCTCTTGTTGTGAAAAGAAAGGTCATGGAGCCACACCAAGCAAATATTTTGAAGAGTGCTATGAGAAGCTACCTGCTTATGAAGATGTAAATCTTTCAGAAATAAAGTTAGAAAAGGTAAAGCCTGTAAATATAAAGGATACATATTCTTTTACTTCTCACATCGCTCTGTATGAGAATTGTGCATTACAGTATAAATTTTTCAAAGAACTTGGATTTACGCAGGTAAGGGTAGGTGCAACACTCTTTGGAACATTAGTACACGAGACAATAGAAGACATTCATCGTGCAGCTATGCGTCATGAAGAACAGACAATAGTGCCGGAAACAATACGAGAGTGGTTTGATACAAATTATATGACATTATCGAAAAGTGAGCATTCTTATTTAGGACAACCACAGATAGAAGCTGCGTATAAACAAGTTTTGAGATATGTTAAGAGAAATCAGAGTGACTGGAGTCGAATTCAAGATGCAGAGGTGGAAGTAAGTTTAGTAAAGCCTGATTATATATTGCTTGGAAAAGTTGACCTTATCAGAGGTGAAGGCGATACAGTAGAGATTGTTGACTTTAAATCAGAGAAGAAACCGGATGTTTTAATTGAAACAGCGGAGATGAATCGTTATAGGAGACAGCTTGAAGTGTATGCTTATCTTATTGAGGAAAAGACAGGCAAAAAGGTGAGTAAAATGCATTTGTATTATACAGGAGAGGATAATGGTGTACCTACAGTAACGTTTAATAAATCGACGGAAATGATTGATAAAACAATAAAAGAATTTGATGCAGTGGTTGAAAAAATACAAAGTAAAGATTTTAGTGGTAGAGCCAAAGATAAAAATCTTTGTGCCAACTGTGATATGAGACATTACTGTAGAAGAAAAGGAGATTGCTAATGGATGGACAGATTTCATTTACATTTGAACAAAGACAACCAATAAAAGGATATCCGGAGTTACACTGGACAGGGAAAAGGCCATATACATCGACACAGTATTATCCTGCACAGCTTAAGGAATCATATGGAGAACCTAAGGATGGTTGGATGAATAAGATATTTTGGGGAGATAATCTTCAAGTTATGAGTCATATGCTTAAAGATTATCGTGGGAAAATAGATTTGGTTTACATTGATCCTCCATTTGATAGCAGGGTAGATTACAAAAAAAAAATAGAAGTAAAAGGTATAGGCAGGACTGAAACGGATACTTCAACTTTTGAAGAAAAACAGTATGGTGATATATGGACAAATGATGAATATTTGCAATTTATGTATGAAAGATTGGTATTAATCAAGGAATTGTTATCTGATAGTGGCAATATTTATGTACATTGTGATTACCATAGAAACTATTATATAAGAATGATATTGGATGAAGTTTTTGGCGCAAATAATTTTAAAAATGAAATTTTATGGTGCTATTCAATAGGTGGAAAAGGGAATCGTTTTTTTGGACGAAAGCATGATATGCTTTTGTGGTATTCAAAAGGTGATGATTATTATTTTGACGGAAAATCACCCTTAGTTGTAATTAAAAGAAAAGCTAATTCACATATGAAAACTATGATAGATGATGACGGAAGAGAATACCAAGAAAAAAGAGATAAGAAATCTGGAAAAGTGTATAGATACTATGTAGATGAGGGAAAAATACCAGAAGATTATTGGATTGATATTGAACAACTTAATCGTGAAGATGCAGAGCGTTCTGGATATCCAACACAAAAGCCTGAAGCATTATTACAAAGAATAATTGCTTCTTCTTGCCCGGAAAATGGGATAGTTTTTGATTGTTTCATGGGTTCAGGAACAACACCGAATGTAGCATTAAAATTGGGAAGAAAATTTATTGGAGCCGATATTAATTTGTGCTCTATTCAAACAACAACCAAACGATTGCTTAATACTATAAGTGCTAGTGAATCTAAGCTAACAGGGTTTTGTTTGTATAATGTGAATAACTATGATTTTTTCCGTAATCCAGTAGAAGCGAAAGAATTAATTATTGATGCATTAGGTATTCAAAAATTTGATTCATCAACAGTATATGATGGAGAATTAGATGGCTGGATGGTTAAAATCATGCCTACAAATCGTATTGCAACTAAGGCTGATTTAGAAGAACTCAAGGCTAATTTACCATACCATACATTTGAAAAGCGAAAGGAAGAAAATCCGAATGGCGTGGTAGAAAAAATTAAGATTATTTGCATGGGACATGAAGCTGATCTGAAGGCAGCATTGGAACAGGAACTTTCTTCGTATAATTTGGAAATAGAGATAGTTGATATCCTTAGGGATAAGAAAGATTTACAATTTAAGAGAGAAGCAGATGCCAATATTGTTAAAGAAAACGATCAGATTATAATAAAAGAATTTTATCCGATGAACCTTTTACAGAAATTAAGTATGCAGAAAGAATCAGTTGAAGATTGGAGGCAGTTGGTAGAATCTATCTATATTGACTGGAATTATGATGGACAGACAATGAGGCCGACAATTTGTGATATTCCTGCAAAAGATGAGTTGGTATCTGGTATATATAAAATTCCAGCTTCAGCAGGTAAAATTAAAATAAAGATAACAGATTTGTTATCTGAGTCACTTGAGCTGGAGGTATAGATATGGCAAAAGAAGTTGGAATGGAATTTGCCTTTTTTGAGTTCCTTCGTTCATTCTATGTAGATAATAGAGGAATTATAAGAAATAGGTATCGTGAAATAACTAAGAAATATCTGGATTACAATGACAAGGAAAAGAACCCAGACGCATTTTTACGAACCCCACAGTTTGAAGCCTTAGAAATGTATGTGTTTGTAAAAGAATTTATGAATAATCAGCAGATGTATCAGATGTTTGATGACTGGTCAAAGAGAAATGGTGTGTTTGCAGATAGACGATTCTATGATGAAGCTGGGCAGATGACATTATATGATGTTTATTCTCCAAAGCAGTATCATGATTATTTTTTGCAGATAAAGAAATATGCGGAAGATTATCCAAATTATATTTTTGCATTAACTATGGGGCTAGGTAAGACAATTCTCATGGCTACATGTATTTTTTATGAGTTTCTTCTTGCATCAAAATGGCCTCGTGATGATAGGTATTGTCATAATGCATTGGTTTTTGCGCCGGACAAAACAGTATTACAATCGTTAAAAGAAATAGTAATTTTTGATAAGAGTAAGGTTGTACCTCCGGAATATATTGGTGTATTAGATGCAAATATTAAGGTGCATTTTCTTGAAGATAGTGGAACCACATTAAATACATTAGATGGTTCCAAGTATAATATAATTATTTCTAATACACAGAAAATCATATTAAAGGCTCAGCATAAAGGAAAAAGTTCTGTAGACAAGTTGTTTAGTAATCAGATACCAGGACAATCCGTATTGGATGATGTTCTTGGAATATTACAGGAAATCAGTAACAATGATGATTTGATGTCAAATCAACGTTTTGAGAAACTTACCAGGCTTTCACAAATGGGTATTTATGTAGATGAAGCACATCATATGTTTGGAGCAGACTTGGAGAAGGCTTTGCACGAAAATGGTAAGGGTACTAGCCTGCGCAATACTATAAATGAATTGTCTAAGGAATTATCTAAGCATGGAAGTAAAGTGATTGCTTGTTATAATTTTACAGGAACACCATACGTCAATAATAAGATTCTTCCGGAAGTTATATATGCTTATGGATTGCAGGCGGCAATTAGAAATAATTTCTTAAAAGATACTAGCGTTATTGGTTATAGTAATGTAAAAAATAAAGAGTTTTTAAAAGCGGTTATTACTGATTTCTGGGAAAAATATGGTGGAAAAGAATATGAGGGATTAGCACCTAAAATGGCTATTTTTGGTGCAGAGATAGCAGAAGTTCGTGATGAAATTAGGCCAGTTGTCGAAGAATTACTATCTGAATTGGGAATACCTCTTGATAAAATCTTAGTTAATGTTGGAGACGAAAAGATTACTAAATCTGAAGATATAAGAGATTTTAACAATCTTGATATAGCTGGAACAGCAGGTAGTAAGAAGCAGTTTATATTACTTGTTAATAAAGGTAGAGAGGGGTGGAACTGTAGATCATTATTTAGCGTGGCTCTTTTTAGAAGTCCAAAGTCAAAAGTTTTTGTGCTTCAAGCAACAATGAGATGCTTGAGAAAAATTACAGATGAACAACTAACGGCCACAGTGTACTTGTCAAAAGAGAATATGGATATATTGGACGATGAGCTTAAAAAGAATTTTAGAACTAGCATAGAGGAACTTGTAGTTAAGAAGGATAAAAAACGTAAGAAAGTTCCTGTACGTGTGAAAGAACCACCTAGAACATTGCGCATGAACAGATTGCATTATAAATATTCTTTGGAAACTAAGCATTATGATAGTAGATTATCGTTTGGTTTGAAAGAAATAGAAACAGAAAATTATGATGCAACAATGTATGTTAAAGAAGGACTTACAACTTCGTCTGTTGTGCGTGAAAGCAATATTAACTATATGGTTAGTAAATTAGCGTATACTGAGATAACGTTGGTGGCAGAAGTAGCAAAATATTTTCCTGATATCAGATGCACAGAAGTTGCTAGGATACTGAGAGAATCAGAAGAAGGTATTGATAAAATATTAGTAGCTGTCAATGAACATAATGATATTATTTATGATAAAATTGTGCCAACCATATTTGAGGCATTATATCGGGTTAACAAAGAGATTGTAAAAGAAAATGTTGATGTTAAATTACTTAAGAAGCCTAAAGAAGGTGGATATTATGAGTTTAGTGGAAATGAGGATTTGATTATAATGCAGAATTCAGAGGATTCTGTTGTTGTGAAAAATAAAGACAAGAGTTTTCACGCAGATACATATGTTTTTGATTCGAAGCCTGAGTTACAATTATTTTTACAGTTGCTTGCAAATGAGCACGTAAAAAAAGCTTATTTCACGGGAATGTTTACTGCTGACCAGACAGATTTTTATGTTCCATATATTGATCCGGAATCGAATAGATTAAGGAAGTATTATCCAGATTTCTTAGTAAAAATGGACGATGGAAGTTATTTGATTTTGGAAGTAAAAGGTGACAATATGATAGATGATCCAGTAGTAAAGGCGAAAGGAGCAGCGGCAGAGGAGGTTGCAGTAGAGAGTTCTATGAAATACGAAATGCTTAAAGGAACAGACATTATGGAAGGAAAAGCAAAGTTTTAGCTTAAACGGGTCTCATTCAACCTGAATTGCAAAAGATTTTATGATGGTTGGATGAGACAGATTGTGAAAGGAAACTAAGTGTATGAACAAAGAATGGTTTTCAGATTATAAAGAGCAGATTTCATTAAATAATATGCAAGAAGCAAGAAATGTGATATTAGATAATATTGATAAGACTCAAATGATTTATCGCTATAGCAGAGGTTTGAATAGGGATTTGCGAAATTTGGAAAATCATCAATTATGGTTAAGTAGTGCATTTAATTTCAACGATCCATATGATTGTTTAGTTACAGTTGATTGCGGATTGAAAGCCAGTTATCCGAAGAGCCAGAGAAAAGAAGCTATGGAAACATATATGAGACAGGAAACTGAAAATAGGAAAACAGAAGCATTGAGAAGTTCATTATTTGTTGCTTGTTTTTCTGAAGTTAATAATTCCTTTCCTATGTGGGGATATTATGCGGCAGATCACAAGGGAATATGTTTAGGATATAACCTTTATGAGCTTGTTAAGAAATACCAATGTATGCCGGTAATCTATAGTGATAAATTAATATTCTACAGAGAAGATAGTTCTGAAAAAAATATATTGGCTAATACATTAACCAAGTCAGATGAGTGGATTCATGAAAAGGAATGGCGGATAGTAATAAAAGATGATATTAATATTGGAAAATCAGGAATAATAAAAGATTTTGTTTTGCCACGAGAAATATATATTGGATGTAGACAGCAGGAAACAGTTGCTGAGAATAACAATAATCGTATGTTACATAGTAAAAAAGAGAATGAGATGTATGCTGATCTAGATGAGATACTTCAATGGGCGGAGAATAACTATATTGATGTATATATGCCAATAATAAGTAGAAAAGAATATAAAATGATTGATAGAGCGTTACGATTGATTTAGCAAGTTTTAGCAGAGGTGGCTATATGTCAGATTTTGAAGAAAAATATGATTATCAGGAAATTATGGTAGAAGATATTTCGCAGATATATCAAATTGCAAATGATTATAATTCGTTCTATGATTTACCAAGATCAGGTAGAGGTGACCCAGGTGATGAACGAACTTACTTACAGGCATTTTATAGAGGACAAAGTGATTCTTCTTGGAAAATCACTCCAAGTATATGCAGAGATACATCTGTGGATGAGAGTATATCGGAATATGGAGATTTACTATTTGAAGTAATGGCATATAATCAGCATTATATACATGCTACAAGATTAATTGACTTTACAATGGATATAAATGTAGCATTGTTTTTTGCTTGTTGTGAAAATATTGAAAAAGATGCGGCTATATTTATATGGTCATATTCGCCGTATGATCCTAAATGGACAAGAATAAAGATACAGTGTGAACTTGTTAATGTTAAAAAGCAACGTATAAGTGTAAGTGAATATGCAGAGATACTTTTGCAGAAATATCCGGAATTGAAAGATAATTATACTTATAAAAAGGATTTCTATACTGATTTAGTTTCTTATTTGGACCACGGCTTTATGATTATGCAACCACGTAATCCGTATTTGGAAAATATGAGAATACAAAGACAAAAAGGGTGTTTATATGTTTGTGGTGTGAAATTTGAAACTCCGATTGATAAAATGAGAACAAGTGTTAATGCGGGGAATAATATATTGTGCCCGAATGAGCCGGAAGCTCCTAAAGAATTGGACGGAGGTAATTTTTTGGTAAAGGTGGTCATTCCTGCAAGATTAAAAAATGTGATAATGAAACAATTGGAAGAAAAGGGAATTACAAAAGAAGCTTTGTTACCCATGTGATGTAAATAGGCACTTGTTTAATGTAGAAGGATGGTGATGATAAAAAGCCTGCATCAGAGAAATTCTGGGAACTTGAAAAACGGATAAAAGAAGATAAACGTCATCTGGGAGTTGTCATGGAACTGAAAAAATCAGAGGTAATATAGGATATTGTTCGTCTTATTAGACTGAAAGTAATTACATATAATGATTTATCAGACTTTAGTGATGAATTACAGAATGAAGTAAAAAGAATACTTGAGATGAGCAGGTGATACATATGGAGATTGGTGCAATAAAAGCAGTTCAAGATCGACTAAAAACAACAAAGATTGAAGAAAGCAAAGGTGCTTCACTTGTGTTCTGCTGGGACACACATTTGACGAAAATAAAAGGAAGAAATGTCTTGTTTATTGTGAATGCCAGTAATCGTTATACAATAGCAATGACAGATATTGAACCAAGAAACTGGAATTACTATATAATGTATATCTGCAGTGTGATTCATGGCGTGATGCAGGAAATGGGATATTCCGAGGAACAGATAGGGCAGTATTTTAAAATGTCAGGCGATACAACTGTAACAAAAACTCATGGTAGGAAATCGGTTGGTGGCATTAACAGAATGGTAATGGATGCACAGTATTTTGGTAAGAAGCTGGAGAAAGAAGCAAAGTATCAATGGGAACTTAGTGAGTATTTGAACAGAGATATCTGCCAGCCAGAGGGATTTGATGCGTATGGATATCCGAGTGAACTTTTTAAATTAGACATGGAACGATTAGGGATTATTTCTAAGAGAAAGCCTGCAAAGATAATCGATTTTACCAAATAGATAGATACTAATCGCAGTACTAACCATTAGCACAAAAGAATTATTAAAGCAATTGTTTGGGCATAAGAAGTTAGTTTGCAATGACGAAAAGCAAGATGTATAAAATAATTCGTCGCTAAAAAAGTGACGAAAAAAGCGACGGAAAAGGAGAACATAATAAATAGTTGTTATGCAGTCAAAATGGAACTCACAGAATGCATTACAGATTATGATATTTTTTTGAAGATATGGGTTTCACTAAAGAGGCAGTAAGGAATAGAGATGTATTGATAGAATCTAGAGAAAGGAATGCTTTTATGAGCAAAGAATTATAGATAAGATATGGTTTCAATGGGTAAACCTTATTCTAGATGCAGGTCATTTAATGATGCAGTTTCTTTGACAATATTCATTGCAATAGATAATGCACAATTTGTTAAGTTTATTACAGACAGGATAAAAACAGCAAAATTATGCCATTGGCAGAGATGATGATATTAAGAAACTTAATGGACAATAGGAAAGAGCAGTTATCAGAGCTGTCAAGGAAAGTTCAAAATCTCTGGATGAAACAAAAAAGTCATGTAATGAGCTGGTTAACAGAAGACTGATTGAGATTGTTGGCAAGGAATTATGCTGACAGCTAAAGTTTATGAGGCGTTAAAATAAGATGTGGAATATACAAGGGATAAAATGGTTCAGTATATCAAGACTAAAAATATGATTTTAGAATAGTTACAGACAAATGATCAGATAACATCTGCCAAGATTCAGGAGATGTGCGGATTTATTAAGCAGCAGGCGAGAAGTGTCATTGATAAAATGAGTAGTGAGAAATTGATAGATTTAATGGGAAAAGGACCAGCAACCAGATATGTTTTATATAAAGGATTGAGTGATAATTGAGTTTTATTTTATAAAAAACTCAATTGTCACTCAATTGAAATGAAATGTTATGTAGGATGACATGGCAGTTGAGAATATATTACTATTTTTAGAGGAGTGGCGGATGATAATGAAAAAATCAGAAAAATGGAAAACAATTTTTAAAAGTAAAAGCCTGATATACATTGTAATTGCATTTGCAGTTGCTCCAGTGGCGATTAATCTTGGACTAGTGTTTACAGATATCATATATGAGAAGACGGGAAATACATTAACTGCAAAGGGATTAAATAATGCAGAATGGTTAGGCTTTTGGAAACAGTATTTGGCTATTGCAATTTCTTTTGTTGGATTATGCGTGGCATATGTTTCTTCCAACACGGACAGAAAGCATAAACTGCAGGAAGAGCAAGCACAACAATATTTGGAGGGAGTAAGGCAGGAAGAAAATGTTTTGGTTGATGTAACACAAGGTTTTAATACCAGTATAGTTTATAAAGCACTATTACAACAGTCAAAGTCCGCTAATATCTATGATGGCAGAATGGTGTTGACAAATGCTAGAGCTAATATGGATCAAATGCATATAAAATTTGAAATATTAACAGAATTATGTGATGATTTTAAAAAGTGCGAGAACTGTAGGTATTTACCTTGCATAGATAGAAAAGTTATGATTGAATTAAGAGACTTATTTTATGATATAGAAAGACATTATTTTAATATGCTTGATATAGGTGAGAGTTTTCTTGAATGCTTAGATAAAGAGCAAGAACGGATAAAATTGTTGGAAACAGAAACAAAAATACAAAATAATACAGAAGAACTTATAGAATTATATAAAAATCAGGGATTAACTGACAATGTATATTTATCACAACAAGATTTGCAGAGTATTAAGAAACAGATAAAAAATCTCGAAAAATCAAAATTGAGATTAGAGGAAATGAATAAAGCTATATCAGAGATACAAAAAGAGATAGATTACATAAATAAGGATGCACGTCCGAAATTTATCAGATATTGCAAAATATATATTGATATGAAAAAGGAACATGCCAGAGAGTTAAGAAAAACAGGGAATATTCAGTACAATAAGATGAATGAAAAATTGTAAGATAAACAGGAGGTTCAAAATGTTTTTTTTATGTTATCCCAAATGTTCAACATGTCAGAAAGCGAGGAAATGGCTTGATGAACGTGGTATAAAGTATACAGAACGTCACATTGCGGAGAAAAATCCAACATATGATGAATTAAAGGTGTGGTATCAGCAGAGCGGTCTGCCAATAAAGAAGTTTTTTAATACAAGTGGTTTGGTCTATAAAGAAATGCAATTAAAGGATAAGCTAACATCAATGAGTGAAGAGGAACAGTTAATGTTGCTTGCTACGCATGGAATGTTGGTAAAGCGTCCAATGGTGATAACTCATGATATTGTGTTAGTTGGATTTAAGGAAGCTGATTGGGAAGGAGCTCTTTTATGAGCAAAGAATTACAGATAAGAAATAGCACTGTTGATTTCTTGGTTTTCACACGAGATGCAGGAGAAAACGGAATAGAAGTCAGGGTTCAGAATGGCGATGTATGGCTTACGCAGAAAGCAATTTCACAGCTTTTTGATGTAGATAGAAGTGTGGTTACAAAACATCTGAGCAACATTTTTAAAGAGGGAGAATTAGATGGAAATTCAACTTGTGCAAATTTTGCACAAGTTGCTGATAATGGAAAAACATACAACTACAAATTTTATTCATTAGCTGCAATTATTGCTGTGGGTTATCGCATTAATTCAGAGCGGGCAATGCAGTTTAGAACATGGGCAACAAAAGTATTGGATACATTTACAAAGCAGGGTTATGTTCTTGATAAAAGCAGATTGATTAATGGACAGATTTTCGACGAAGATTATTTTGAGCATCTTATTGCTGAGATTCAGGAAATCAGAGCAAGTGAGAGAAGATTTTACCAGAAAATTACAGACATATATGCAACAGCAGTTGATTATGATAAGAATTCACAGGTGACAAGAGTGTTTTATGCAACAGTTCAGAATAAGATGCATTATGCAGTTCATGGTAATACAGCGGCAGAAGTGATAGTGGAAAGAGCTGATCATAATAAGAAACATATGGGACTTAAATCATGGAAAAATGCGCCTGATGGTAAAATAGTAAAAACAGATGTGTCAATTGCAAAAAACTACTTGGAAAAAGAAGAACTTGCAGAATTAAATGAGATTGTGACAATGTATCTTGATTATGCAACAAGACAGGCACGAAGACATATTCCTATGACTATGGAAGATTGGAAAACAAAGCTTGACGCATTTCTTAGATTTAATGATGCGGATGTACTTCAGGATAAAGGAAAAGTAACAGAAGCTATTGCGAAAGAATTTGCAGAAAGCGAATTTGAAAAATACAGAGTTATACAGGATTCGCTGTATGAAAGTGACTTTGATAAATTGATGAATGATATGGAGAAGGATGGTACTACCCATTAGTACCTCAAAATTTCTAGTTGCAGAAACATCGTCCGGAGATTATAATTTCCATAGGTGGACAAGCAAACCGAAAGAATATTATTCTGTGAATAGTAAACATACCTGCAAGCCACCGGAACTACATACAATAATGACAATATAGCAATGGTACTGGATTGGTACTAAAAATGTGCGAAACGAAGAATAACGTGTGGAAAAGGTATGTGTTATCAATACAAAATAGTATAGATAACCATATTGAAATAACCTAAATCAAACTAGATTCTGCGAGTTTGAATAACGGATTAAAATGCCGAAAGCCTGTATTTGTGCGGGTTTCCGGCATTTGTTTTATCAAATGGCTCTAGTTTGGCTCTATTTGTGGGTGGAGTAATTGATGCAAATGTAATTATTGAGAAGAATGAAAAGGAAAAAATGATATGAAGAAATGCAATTAAAGGATAAGCTGTCATTAATGAGTGAGGAAGAACAGCTAAAATTACTTGCAACAAATGGAATGCTGGTTAAACGACCAATTGTGATAAGTGAAGATAATGTGCTTATAGGTTTTAAGGAAGCAGAGTGGGAAATACTTTTAAAATAAATTATTTTAGTGGAAATTGGCATTAAAGTATCGGAGGGTAATGATGAAGGAATTAATTATAAAAGATTCATTAGAAGAATATTTATCAGAATCAAAATACATAAATTGGAATAATGAATGTATTAGAAAAAAGGCATATAATCTCAGGACAAATTATACAAACGAGATTTCGATAATTAAAGCTTCTTATGAATTTGTTCGAGATGAAATAAAGCATTCATGGGATGTACAGGATAAGCGTGTAACTAAAACTGCTGCAGAAGTGTTAGAACAAGGAGTAGGGATATGTTGGGCGAAGTCTAATCTTCTTGCCGCACTTTTACGTGCAAATAGTATTTCGACTGGTATATGTTATCAAAGATTAACATTAGGAGATACGCCAGAATCAGGATACTGCATACATGCATTAAATGCTGTGTATATTAAATCTTTGGATAGATGGGTTAGGTTGGATGCCAGAGGAAATAAGACTGGAGTAGACGCACAGTTTGATTTGGAACATGAAAGATTGGCATTTCCTGTGCGAAAGAATTTTGGAGAAGCAGACTATGATGAAGTTTATGCTAATCCATCTGGCAAGTTGATGAAGGTATTAGAAGAAAATACAGATGCGCTTTATATGTATTTGAACTGTCTGCCAGATAGTATTTAAGGAAAGGGGAAAAGTGGCATGTTAGAAGTTAAATTTTACGATTCAGTGGAAGATTCACTGTTGAAATTTGCAGTAATTATCTCACAAAGTAATGGCAAGTGGGTTTTCTGCAAACATAAAGAAAGAGATACATATGAAGTGCCGGGAGGGCATAGAGAAGCTGGAGAGGATATTTTTGAAACAGCTAAAAGAGAGTTGCAGGAAGAAACAGGAGCTATCAAATTTGAGATAAAACCAATATGTGTTTATTCAGTAACAGGTAAGACAAGAGTAAATGATACAGGTGAGGAAACATTTGGACTGCTTTGTTTAGCAGAGATAACAGAGTTTGCGAAAGAATTACATAGCGAAATGGAGAAAGTTGTTTTTATGGACGAGTTGCCTAAGAACTGGACATATCCGTTGATACAGCCGAAATTGATAGAGAAGTATTTACAGGTAATAAATTTTGATAATAAGGGAGGTAATTAGAATATGGTGAATATTAGAGAACTGATGTATGAATCATTTATGAATGGTATGTATCAGTCATTTATTATAGTTGGTCCGTATATTATAGGCCCTTTGATAGTGGCTTTTATTGGGTTGGCAATCAAGAAAGTTTGTGAAGAATTTACATATCATTTTTCAATAGTATCTGGAGACTCTAGAAGAATAGCAAGAAAAAAAGCAAAAAAGATGAGTAAGATGATAGATATGATATCTTCTTTCAAAGATATAATTGATAATACAAAGAATAAATGAATGTAGGGAAAATTGATAATAAAGGAGAGGCACATTGATAAAAGTGACTCTCCTTTTACATATCAAAAACTCTCCCAATTCCACCCTCCCTGTTTTGCTCATAAGAGCAGAACAATAAAATCCTGTAGTAAACAGTATATAACAGTTGACAACACACATCAACTATTATATACTGTTTATCACAAAGGAGAAAAGAAAAATATGCATATTATATTAAATCATTCTTCCATGGTTCCGATTTACGAACAGCTTATGGAGCAGATAAAGTCAGAGATTATCCAGTCTGTATTAAAAGAGGGAGAGGCACTTCCGTCTGTGAGGACGCTTGCAGGGGAACTTCGCATCAGCGCGCTGACTGTAAAGAAAGCTTATGACAAGTTAGAAGAGGAAGGCTTTGTTACGACTGTTCACGGAAAGGGAACATATGTGACTGCTTCGGATAAACAGCTTGCGTCGGAGGCGAGAAGAATTGCTGTGGAAGAGGACTTTGACAAAGCCATTGACCGGGCAGTGGCAATTGGGATGGAGAAAGAAGAAATCTTAGAGGTTGTAAAGCTCATACTTGATGAGAAATAGAAAGGCGAATTATGATAACAATGCAGAATGTCCGAAAAAAATATAAGGACTTTGAACTGGAACTATCCTTGGAAATACCAGAGGGGAGAATTACAGGGTTTGTAGGAAAAAACGGCGCAGGAAAAAGTACGGCAATTAAACTGATACTTGGACTGGTAAAGCCGGATGCTGGAAAGATTTGTGTGTTTGGTAACGAAGGTGGAGAGCTTCCGGCTGCGGTAAAGCAGAAAATCGGAGTATCTTTGACGGAGGCAGGCTTTAGTTCACAATTTACGGTGGAAGATGTCTGGCATATCCTTGCTAAAATGTATCCTGATTTCCAGAAGGATTTTTTTGACCAAAAATGTGAGGCTTTAAAGCTTCCACGGAAGAAGAAATTAAAAGAATTTTCCACAGGTATGAAAGCAAAACTGAGGGTGCTGACAGCAATCAGCCATAAAGCTGATTTGTTGATTTTAGATGAGCCGACCGCAGGGCTTGATGTGGAGGCAAGGAATGAAATCCTTGATTTGCTACGGGAATATATAGCGCAGGACGAGAAGCGCACAATATTGATTACATCGCACATTTCCACAGATTTGGAGTCACTTTGTGACGACATTTATCTCATTCATGACGGAAAAATCATTTTGCATGAGGACACAGATGTTATTTTAGAGCAGTATGGTATTTTGAAGGTGAATGAGGAACAATACAGGACATTAGACAAGACAGCAGTCATAAAAGTACAGAAAGAAACTTATGGTTATGCCTGCTTTACTAATGACAGAAGATTTTATCAGGAAAATTATCCGCAGATTGCGGTGGAGCAGGGCGGAATTGATGAATTAATTCTTATGATGACGGGAGGGTACAGATAATGGCAGGATTAGTAGAAAAAGATTTCCGGTTAATTTGGTGTAATAAACAGGCATTAATTTTCCTTCTTATCATTGGAGTGGTGATAGGATTACAGAATGAAGCGGTTATCCTGGGGTGGTTACCGTTTGCAATCAGTATTCTTCTGATAAATACAGTTACCTATGACGAGCTTGATAAAGGATATGGATTTTTGATGACTTTGCCGATTGATGCAGAAACGTATGTGAGGGAAAAATATTTTTTCTGTCTTACAGGAGGAACGGTTTCATGGCTTGTGGCAGCGGGACTTTACATGATCCTAGAAATGAAACAGCAGATGCCGGTAGACATGGCTTCCCAGATTCCTGTGGTATTGGTGTTTCTGCCGGTTACGGCATTGTTGATTGCATTGCTGATTCCGCTGCAGCTAGTATCCGGAGTAGAAAAGAGCAGAGTAGTCATTTCGGGGGCATGTGGTGTAATGGGAGCGTCTGTCATTGCATTTGCGGAGCTGGTAAAGACAAATGTATTAAGTGCCTTTTCATTTTTAAACCAAATGAATGGCTGGATACTTGCAGGAATTGCAGTGGTAGTGACAGTACTTCTCATACTGCTCTCTTATGCAATTAGTGTCCGGATTATGGAAAAGAAAGAATTTTAGAAAAAAATATTTAAGCGGGACATTCATAAAAAAATGAGTGTCCCGCTTATTAATGCATATTAGAAATTATCTCCATTCCAGCCCCAGTTAGAAACGGCCTGATACTTTACATAGACATGATCTGGTGCAATTCCAAGAACATCTTTAAAAATGTCACATATCTGGCCAGTGAGTTTAGAAAAGGCAGATGGATTCTCACTGCCGTAAACGCTGACCTCGACCATAGCCATAGGCTCGGCATTGCTTCCTCTGAAGTAGAGCTTGTAGTCAGGCTCAAAACCAACCATGAGCCAATTTTCTGACTTGCCGGGAATTGTCTGGATAGCCTGACCTAAACGTGTTTTGATTTCAGTTTCCTGTGCTTCTGTAAGAGAAGTGCTTATCTTAGAATTAATAAATGGCATATGTTACCTCATTTCTGCGCCGCAGGCGCGTGTATTCATGAGCTGATTATAGCACTTTACATTTGGCAAAGAAACATATTAATTGTCAGCACCTTCCTTGATGCCGTGGCGCTCTGCATATCCAGTGAGGATAAGTGTGAGCGCACCGTCGCCTGTTACATTGCAGGCTGTTCCGAAGCTGTCCTGAAGTGCAAATATTGTAAGCATAAGGGCAGTTCCAGTGTCGTTAAATCCAAGCACGCCGGTAATAAGTCCGAGCGAAGCCATAACTGTTCCGCCAGGTACACCAGGTGCGCCGATTGCAAATATTCCGAGAAGCACGCAGAACAGAATCATAGTTCCGGCTGATGGAATAGTGCCATACAAAATCTTTGATACAGTCATGCAGAAAAATACCTCTGTCAGCACTGAGCCGCACAAATGTATATTTGCAAACAAAGGAATTCCAAAAGAGACCATGTCCTTTCTCAAAACCTTTGATTTTCCGGCACACTGGAGTGCAACTGCGAGTGTGGCAGCAGATGACATTGTTCCAATTGATGTAAGGTATGCAGGACCGTAATGTCTGATTACTTCAATCGGGTTCTTCTTAGAATACAATCCTGCGATTGTGTAAAGCAGAGTCATCCAAATGTAATGTCCGATTAATACAATAATTATGATTTTCAGGAACACAGGAACCTGCTTTGTTATTGAACCTTCGTATGAGAGTCCGCAGAAAGTGAGTCCGATGAAAAATGGAAGAATCGGTATCATGATTCTTGAAACTATCGCAAGCACAATCTTCTGAAATTCTTCAAGCAGGTTAGAGATTAACTCAGCCTTTGTCCATGCCGCTGCGAGTCCAATCATAATTGAGAACACAAGTGCGCTCATAACAGGCATTATCTGTGGGATTGATAATTCGAAAACCGCAGCTGGAAGCTCTTTCAATCCATCAGCAGTAGAGGATATTGACAAATGTGGTATCAAAAGATATCCAGATGCTGTAGAGAAAAGTGCAGCACCAACTGATGATGTATATGCGATTGTAACTGCAATCAGAAGAAGCTTTGATGCATTTTTACCCATCTGAGTAATTGAAGGTGCAATAAATGCAATGATTATCAGAGGTATGCAGAAATTAATTATCTGATTGAGAATATATTTCAGAGTTACAACAATATTCAAAATGGCACGTGAAAATGCATTGCCATCAGTTGAACTTAACAGCAGTCCCACCAGGACACCAGCAATAACGCCCACCAGCAATTTAAACGGCAGGCTGCGAAAAATACTATTTTTCTTCATTTAATAAATCTCCTTCATTGGTGTAGTTAATAAAAATATAATATAGGCTGGGGAAAATAACAATGGAAAGGGTTGGGGGATTAGAGATAATATGGTTTGTCGAATTTTGTCGTAAAAAAGATGTTGAAGGGAGAGGAGAAAAGGGGGATAATGATATAATAAAGTAAAAATATATAAAAAAGAGGATGTGATCAAGATTAAATTATATAAATTAATAGCTGTAATTTTTTTCATTATAAGACAATTTTACATTCCAAATCCCTTTGATGCATTAGGTGATGGATATACTTTATATGTAAATCAAATTCCTTTTATTATTCCACCATTATTATTGAATATGATGGCGGAGCCGATTATACAAGTAATTACATATAACATAGTAGGATTTTATTACAGAAGAGGTAGTAATCCGTTTTTGGGTTCTGTTTTATATATGATATTTTATTGTATACATATATTTATATTATGGATATTGTCATTAGTTAGATTTAATATTGGAATATCTATTATAGCGATAGTTGTATATATTATGATACATATAATATGTTTGATACTTTTGAATAGACTGTGTCAATGAAAAGTGATAAACGATTATCAAGTTGAAAATATTTATACGATTAAATATAATAAAAATATATTTATTTAGGAGAAAAATATTATGGCAACAGGAACAACAAATGTAGGTTTTGAAGAAAAATTATGGAGCGCAGCGGATAAATTACGCTCTAATATGGATGCTGCTGAATACAAGCATGTAGTGTTAGGACTTATTTTTTTGAAATATGTATCTGATTCGTTTGAGGAGAAATATCGACAGCTACTCTCAGAAGGATATGGTGATGAGGAAGACCGAGATGAGTATCTTGCCGAGAATGTCTTTTGGGTTCCTAAAGAGGCAAGATGGTCGGTTATTAAAAGTCATGCTACTAGTCCTGATATAGGTAAAATAATAGATGATGCTATGGAAGCAATAGAAAGAGAAAATGATTCTTTAAAGGGAGTATTGACTAAAAATTATTCCAGACCTGAGCTTGATAAAACAAGATTAGGTGAATTAGTTACACTTTTTACTAATATAGAAGTTGGTTCTACTGCAGCTCAGGAAAAAGATGTGCTTGGTAGAGTATATGAATATTTCTTGAGTAAATTTGCATCTGCAGAAGGAAAATTAGGAGGAGAATTTTATACCCCAAGCTGCATTGTAAGAACATTAGTAGAAATGATAGAACCATTTGAAGGACAAATTTTTGATCCGGCGTGTGGTTCGGGAGGCATGTTCTGTCAGTCGGCAAGATTTGTTAAAGAACATCAAGGAAATGTAAGAGATATTTCAATATTTGGACAAGAATCTAATCCGACTACATGGAAATTAGCAAAAATGAATCTTGCTATTAGAGGTTTGGAAGCTAATCTTGGAAAACATAATGCTGATTCATTTCATGATGATCAGCATAAGACATTAAAGGCTAATTATATTCTTGCAAATCCACCTTTTAATATTTCAGATTGGGGAGGAGAAAGACTACAGGATGATGTTAGATGGAAATATGGAATACCACCTGTTGGTAATGCAAATTTTGCATGGCTTCAGCACATGATTCACCATCTTAATCCTATAGGTGGAGTTGCTGGTACTGTATTAGCTAATGGTTCATTGAGTTCAAATACATCAAACGAAGGTGAAATTCGTAAGAACATGATAAATGGAGATGTAGTTGAGTGCATAGTATCATTGCCAGGTCAGTTGTTTTATTCAACAGGAATACCTGTATCTTTGTGGATTCTTAGAAAGGGCAAAACAGAATATTCGCAGAATAAAATATTATTTATTGATGCAAGAAATCTGGGACATATGATAGATAGAAAGGTAAGAGAATTATCAGAAGAAGATATTCAGCAAATTGCATCAACTTATCAGAATTGGAGACAGGGAAAAGAGTATGAGGATGTTAAAGGATTTTGTAAATCTGCAACATTAAAAGAAGTGGCCAATCAGGATTATATTCTTACCCCAGGTAGATATGTTGGAATTGCAGAGCAAGAGGAAGATAGTGAGCCATTTGAAGAAAAAATGACAAGATTAACAACCGAATTGTATGGATTATTTAAAGAATCTCACACATTAGAGGATCAAATTAAAAGAAAATTAGCTGCAATTGGATATGGTGAGAAAAAATAAATTGTGATTTGTAGGAGTAAGAAGGTGAATTAATGCTAGTGAAAATGAAAGATATTTGTACCAAAATAGGAAGCGGTGCAACGCCTAAAGGTGGAAATAATGCTTACATAGAAGAAGGAACAGCACTAATTAGGAGTCAGAACATTCTTGACTTTTCTTTTTCGTATAATGGACTTGCATATATTAATGATGAGCAAGCTTCAAAACTTAATGGGGTAACAATAAAAGAGGATGATGTTTTATTAAATATTACTGGCGATTCTGTTGCAAGAGCATGTATGGTAGATAATTCGGTATTACCTGCTAGGGTAAATCAGCATGTTTGTATAGTAAGAGGTAATAAAAGTAGGGTATTGAGTTCATTTATTTTATATTTTCTTCAAATGAAGAAACCAGAATTATTAATGATGGCTTCAAGTGGGGCGACAAGGAATGCACTCACTAAGGGAATGATTGAAGAATTGGAAGTGGAACTTCCCTCATTAGAAAAACAAGAAAGAATGGTGTCCTTGCTTGATAATCTGCAAAATAAAATATCAAAAAATAATCAGATTAATAGGAATTTATCGGAGAAAGTTGCTTAAAGTTATAGGAATTTATCGGAGCAGGCACAAAGTCTGTTTAAATCATGGTTTATTCAATTAGATCCTTTTAACGGGGAAGTTCCAGAGAACTGGTCGAAGGGTATGTTGAAAGACATACTTCAGTTAAGAAAAGATGGGACTAAGGCGGGAAAAAATACAGAATTACCATATTTACCAATTGATGTTATTCCTATGAATGACTTGTCAATTACGGAAGTAAAACCTAATGAAGAAGCCCAAAGTAGTCTTATTATGTTCAATAAGAATGATATTTTAATCGGCGCAATGCGAGTGTATTTTCACAGGGTGGTTATAGCCCCTTTTGATGGAATTACAAGATCAACTTGCTTTGTATTACGCCCATATAACAATGTGTATTTGAGTTTTGGGTTACTGTGTTGCAATCAGAGATCAAGCATTGATTATGCGCAAGCTACATCTAAAGGTTCAACAATGCCATATGCAATTTGGGATAATGGACTAGGTGATATGGAAATTACGATTCCTGATATTGAAACGGCAAGTAAATTTAATAAAATAATTAAACCAATGTTGGAGATTATTCAGAAATCATTTTATGAAGTTCAGAGACTTCAAGAATTAAGAGATATCTTACTCCCCAAACTAATGTCAGGTGAATTAGATGTCAGTGATTTGAATATTTAGTTACACTTGCAGTGTCGCACTATCATATGTTTGAAATATGTAATGATTTGTGAGCAAGCTCCCATCGAACCAATTGCAAACATATGGCACTGCTTGTTACTCCGACAAAGGGTAATTGTTTTACAAGAATATAGTTAAGTTATTGTTAACATTAAATACAACAATTTGTTGGATTTAAGGAGGAAAATGAAGGATGCAGATTAATGAGAATACTTTAGAACAAGCAATAATTGTTGATTTAGAAGGCAAAGGATATGAGTATCTTTATGGACCTGATATAGAAAGAGATTATCATGATGTAATCTTAAAGACTTATTATGAGATGGCTATTGCTAAGATTAATAAGGGGATTACTGCGTCTATTATTGAAGAATCATATAAAACAATTATGAATTTAGGTTTATTAAAGTTAGAAGAATTAAATGCATCTTTTCATAAATACCTTATTGAGGGTATTCCTGTGCCATATAGAGATAACTCTGAGAACAAGACATATACTGTAAAATTAGTTGATTTTGATAATCCAGAAGAAAACGATTTTAAAGTTGTAAATCAATATACAATTATTGATTATAAGCAGAAAAGACCTGACATATTGGTGTTTATTAATGGTATTCCTATGATCCTTTTTGAACTTAAAAATGCAGCAAATGAAGATACAACTATAACTAACGCTTACAATCAGATACAAAATTATATGTTAGATATTCCTAAATTGTTTTGGTATAACGCTTTTAATGTTATCAGTGATGGGTTAAATACAAAAGTAGGAACTATTACATCTGATTTTACGAGGTATATGGCTTGGAAATCTGAAAACGGCGAAAGACCAGATGAAGGTAGTATAGACTTTTATACGACTATGCTAAATGGAATGTTTCCAAAGGAGAGATTACTGGATATTATAAGAAATTTTATTGTTTATCAGAGTATTAACGGGAAAACAGTAAAGATCCTTGCAGGTTATCATCAATATTTTGCTGTAAAAAAAGCGGTTGAAAGAACTTATAAAGCAATAGAAGAAAAAAGTAATAAGGTGGGCGTTGTATGGCATACACAGGGAAGTGGTAAAAGTTTATCTATGGTGTTCTATACAGGTCTTATTGTAAGTAACCCTGAATTCAAGAATCCAACAATTGTTGTATTGACGGATAGAAATGATTTGGATAATCAGCTTTTTGGAACATTTTGTGCAAGTTCCAAATTGTTGCTAAGACAAACGCCTAAACATGCTGAAAGTAGAGCACATCTTAAAGAATTACTTAGTGTTAATGCGGGCGGTATTATATTTACAACTATTCAAAAATTTGAAGAAAGTGATGAAATTATTAGTGATAGAAGCAATATAATCTTTATGGCAGATGAAGCTCATCGTTCGCAGTATGGTTTAGAAGAAAAACTGGATAGAAAATCAGGTGTATGGAAAGTAGGTATGGCTAAATATATGAGAGATGCTCTGCCTAATGCTACTTTTATTGGATTCACAGGAACACCAATTGATTTTGAGGATAAATCAACAGTAGAGGTTTTTGGAAATTATATTGATATATATGATATGACTCAGGCAGTTGAAGATGGTGCCACAGTCCCAATTTATTATGAGAATAGAACTGCTAAAATCAAACTTAATGAGGATGTTCTTAAAAAAATAGACGATGTCTATAAGAGTTATTCAGAAGAAATGAGTGAATATGACATAGAAAAGTCAAAATCTGATATTTCAACACTCGAAGCAATAATAGGTTCTAAAGAACGTCTAAATCTCTTAGCTGATGATATAATTGCACATTATGAGGATAGACAATATGTTCTTACAGGAAAAGCAATGATTGTATGCATGAGCAGAAGAATAGCCATTAACCTGTATAAAATAATTATTAGTAAACGACCAGACTGGAAGAGAAAAGTTAAGGTTGTTCTTACGTCGAGCAATCAGGATGATCCAACATGGCATGATATTATAGGGAACAAGACATATCGAGATGGATTAATGGTTGAATTTAAGAATACAGAAAGTGAATTTAAAATTGCCATTGTTGTAGATATGTGGCTGACAGGATTTGATGTGCCATCAATGGCAACTATGTACATAGACAAGCCTATGAAGGGACATAATCTTATGCAGGCTATAGCAAGAGTTAATAGAGTTTATAAGGATAAAGAAGCTGGTCTTATTGTAGATTATATTGGAATGGCGAATGAGCTTCGAAATGCTTTAAGGCAATATACTGCAAGAGATCAAGATAAAGTACCTGATTTGGGAGTGGCTTTATCTGTAGCAATGGGAACACTTGAGTCTCTTAGAGATATGGTATACGGTTTTGACTACGATGATTTCTTTAAAGATGATGATAATATTAGACTTAAGATAATAGCTGACGGTGTAAATTTTGTGTTGGGGTTTGAAGAAGATGAAAAGAAGGAATTCTTGAAACAGGCTACAAGACTTAGTCAGGCGGAGACTTTATGCAGAAGCTTACTAGATATAAGGATTAAGAAAGAAATAGAATTTTTTAAGTGCTTAAAAGCAGGTGTTTGCAAATATGGTTGTAAAATTAATGGTGGAATGACAAGAAATGAAGTGAATTCTAAGATTATGACACTACTTGAGCAAGCTATTGAACAAGATGGGGTATTCAATATATTTGAAGAAGTTGGAAAAGAAAATCCTGAAATTTCAATTCTTTCTGATGAATATATGGAAAAGATTAGGAAGATGAAACACAAAAATCTTGCAGCGGAAATGTTGAGGAAACTTCTGGAGAATAACATAGTAGTATTTTCTAGAACAGGAGTTGTAAAGTCTGAGTTATTTTCGGAAAAGATGAAGCAAATTCTTCTTAGGTATAATAATCGTATGATTAATAGTGCAATGGTTATTGAAGAATTAATAAATCTTTCTAAAGAAATGACAGATGCGTATAATGCTGGTGATGATAAAGGATTAACTAGAGAAGAGTTAGCATTTTATGATGCTTTGGTAGCTGATCCAGATGTGCTTAGAAATATGAAAGATGCGACATTAGTGGAAATGGCTCATGAATTGACTGATTTAATTCGTAAAAGCCGAACAGTTGATTGGGATAAAAAAGAGTCAGCTAGAGCTTATATGAGAACGCAGGTGAAGCATTTGCTTAGAAAATATAAGTATCCACCAGAAAAGGCGAAAGGTGCAGTAGATACTGTAATAAGACAGGCTGAACTGATGAGTAGTAATATTGATCCGGTTTCAATTAATAATAGGTATAGTATTAATCAACCAACTGATTTAATGGTTGCGGATGATGAAAAAAAGTATAATTAATGGTATTAGACAAAATAAATTGTGATTTGTAGGAGTAAGAATCATAGATTTTACATAAAAATGGTTAAACAGAGCGGTGTTGAAGATGCATATAGAAAAATATTAGGTAGGTGAATGAATAATGGGAATTGTAAATGATTATTTCTCATTTCAAAATGGATACGCATTTAAATCGGTCGACTTTACGGAGAATGGAGAATATAAAATTATAAAAATTAAAGAACTTAAAGATGGATCGGTTAAGTTCTTTGATGATACAGCAGAAATAAATCCATCATGTGATTTTGACATTGAAAAATACATAATTCGAAAAGGTGATGTTCTTTTCGCATTGACAGGAGATCCTGTTAGTAAGCCGAATCCGTTAAGTTGGGTAGGGAGAGTGTCTTATTATACTCATGATGAACCAGCATTACTAAATCAGCGAGTTTGTAAGGCTGTTCCTAAAGGAAGTGTACCAAATGAGTATTTGTACTATTTTTTTAGACAAGAAAGTGAATCCTTTAAATTAGCATCAAAAGCGACTGGAAGTGCAAGTCAGGCTAACATCTCTACTAAAACTATTGAGCAGCATAGAATGGATATCCCAGATAAAGATAAAATGGATAAAATAGTTTCTGTACTAAGAAATATTGATGAAAAAATAGAAAATAATAATCAGATTAATAGGAATTTATCGGAGCAGGCGATGGCATTATATAAAAAAATGACAATTGATGCTTCAGAGGAATGTATCGAGGGAGTTCTTTCTGATGTCGCTGAAATTGTTATGGGACAATCTCCTAAGGGCGATACATATAATGAAGATGGGGATGGAACAGTTTTCTATCAGGGAAGAGCAGAATTTGGGGATAGATTTCCAACTCGAAGATTGTTTACATCTGCTCCTAAAAGATTGGCCAAAGAAAACACAGTTCTTATAAGTGTACGAGCTCCCGTAGGTGATGTTAATGTTGCCTATGAGGAATGTTGCATTGGTCGAGGGTTATGTTCTGTTGGGTCAAAAGATAATCATCAATCTTTTGTTTTATACACTATGTACAGTTTAAAAGACCAATTTGATATTTATAATGGCGAAGGAACTGTATTTGGCTCAATAAATAAAGACTCTATGAATGGTATGTCTATTCAGATACCTAATAAGGCATTGATGGATAAGTTTGAAGAAATAGTAAGCCCAATGGATGCTGTTATAAAAGCTAACTATGAAGAAAACTGTCGACTTATTGCAATGAGAGATAACTTACTTTGTAAACTTATGTCAGGCGAACTTGATGTATCAGGGGTAAATATATGAATATGGGAGAGAAAAGAAAATGGATGTATTACATAATAATGTAGATGGAATACCTGAAACAGAATATTGCTTAGGATGCATTCATCATTATGTTTATCCAATCGATGGAAAGACATATGAGGTATGCAATATATGGGGAAGAAGTGGCTGTTATTCTAGGTGTGATAGGAAAGAAACAACTCCAAAAAGGCGATGGACAGACGCAAATAGGTGGGAATAGCAATAAATTAGTTACTCTGACAAATGGCAAAGGATGTAATATGGTTGATTTTAATACATATCAAGGATGGATTCAAAAATACATAAATAATCATGATACAAGAGAAATAAATTTTCAAAATGATGTAGTTAAGCGCTTATTAGAACAACTTTATCCGCTATATGACATTGTATGTGTTGATACAAAAGGGGGTAACTCAAAATTACATGATTATTATATGTATTCGGGTTTGTATATTGATTCTAAAGATGGTAAGAAGAAACCAACAACGCCGGACTTGTTAATATGTAAGGACTGGGATTGGTATAACAAAGATAATGATAATATCATATATATAGCTACAGTTGAAGTTAAATCCCCATGTAGTAGAGAAGCTATATATAAAAAAGACTTTGAAAATTATTATGAAAACTGGAGAACAAAAATTGAGAGGCATTTATCAGCAAAGAAAATAAATACAGTTATTTTTACAGATACATTTAAATGGGATTTTTTTGTTGATGAATATTCAAAGCCAGAGACTATCAAATTGGTAAAATGTAAGCCTATTGGTAGAGGATATAGTTATGAATGGAGAGAAGATGCACCTGAGCAGTTTGATAAACTTATAGATGTATTGAACAGCTATATCGTGAAGATATAGCTATTCCGACAAATGGTAAGTGAAATTTTTATTATGAGGTATGATATTTATGGGGTTTGATTATGAATTATGGAGAACCAACCACAATATATGTGCGGAAAAAGTTCGACGCCTTTGTGAATTAGACAACAGTAGAAACTATGTAAAGTGTAATTCAACACTATGCGTAATGAATAATGCAATGCAAGATATACAAGAATACTTTGAAAATGGTAAAAGATCATCTGCTGAATTATGTTTTTTGATTCGTAATATTGATGTTGTTGTAACAGGAATGTTGGATATAAATAATTTATTGCTTGGAATAGGTATTAATAAACAGAGAAAAGCAATTGAAAAATGTTTTACAAATAATGTAACTATAGGTGGTTTTAGAACATTAAGAAGCCAAATTTTAGCACATCCTGTAGACACACAGTATATCAATGACAGAGGGGACGAGGAAATAGTTTATTTGGAAGATTTTAGACCTTTTAATCCATGTAAGGATGGGATTATCGTGAAAACAAAATGTGATTATATTCTAAGAATGTGCAAACCTGAATCAGATAATTCATATTTTAGACCATTGCTTTTAGAACAAGATATAGTGCCTACAATAAATGTGATTATAGAATCAATGAAGTTGTTATCTGATAATATAGAAGAACGAATAAATCTAAAAAAGGAAGAATTAGTTAAAAAGCCTCTAAATTTAGTGACAGATACTATACTTGATTACATAATATCTTTAGACAGGGAACTTGAAAAGCGTTATCCGTCGGCAGTTGAGAATATTGATGGCATAGGAGGGAAAAAACACTATTCAATTGTATATCAATGCTTGCCATTTTTTGAGGCACGGTTTGTAAATGAAACTCAATCAAAATATGATAAATTTCTTGATTATCTACAAAGCGAATTAAAAAAGGTAGAAGAAGATTTACAAAAAATGAAATTTAATGAGGATAAGTATTTTGCATTATTATATAGTAATAATTTTGCACCGGGATATTCATATGAATGTAGTAAAATGGAATATTTGTTAGATAGTGATGAAAAGTCGTATACAGATAAAATTATTGAAAATAACACATCATCAAATGCTTTATGGGGAATAAGGTGCTTTCAGATTCTGATTCCATATATTAGCAAATATATTCCTGTTGATTTATCTGTATCTGATAGGGAATTGTATTGTCAATATATAGCTGCAAATTACTTGAGTTGTGTACAATTATAGGGGATAGAAGTGGATTAAGTAAGAAAAAGTTTTATGTTCATAATGCAGGATATTTACTAAAATATATTTCATGTTTCAATAAATATATACAATACGAGGAGGTATATATTATGGAGCAAGAATTAGTAAATATTATAATGTTTAAAATGTCTGATACATTAGATAATTTACAGATGATGAAACTGAAAAAAATTCTAGAGGATTTATCGAATGATGAAGAAATAGAGGATGACTCTAACCAATTGTTAATTAGATTTATTTCTACGAAGAGGCTAGAGGGACGTTCGGAAAGAACATTAAATTACTATGAAAAGACAATAATGGCAATGATTGATGAAGTGAACAAGAATGTTAGAGCTATTACTACAGATGATTTAAGACATTATCTTACTTTGTATCAAAAAACGCATAATGTGAGTAAAACAAGTGTTGATAACATAAGAAGAAACTTATCGAGCTTTTTTAATTGGTTAGAAGAGGAAAATTATATTTTAAAGAGTCCGGTAAGAAGAATACATAAAATTAAGTCTGTCATTCCAGTTAAAGAAACATATTCGGATGATGAGATGGAACGATTAAGAGATGCTTGTACAGAAATAAGGGACTTAGCACTAATTGATATGTTGGCATCAACAGGCATGAGAATAGGAGAATTGGTACGGCTTAATAGAGAAGATGTAGACTTTAATGAGAGAGAATGTGTTGTTTTTGGTAAAGGTGATAAAGAAAGAATTGTGTATTTTGATGCTAGAACGAAGTTGCATTTGCAAGAGTATTTAAACACAAGAAAAGATAATGATAAAGCTTTATTTGTTGGACTTAGAAAGCCTTATAGAAGAGTAACTATCAATGGAATTGAACTTAGAATACGACAGATAGGAAGAGAAGTTGGAATAAAGAAATGTCATCCTCATAAGTTCAGAAGGACGATGGCAACAGTTGCTATTGATAAGGGAATGCCTTTGGAGCAGTTACAGAAACTTCTTGGACATGAAAAGATAGACACAACTTTGCATTACGCAATGGTGAAACAAAGTAATGTAAAAAATGCACATAGAAAATATATAGGTTAATAAATTAAGCTTGAATGAATTTACATGTTACGCAACCAACCACAACACAATTCCAACTTTTCTGACAACTACAATTGGTGGAATTCGCATTTACAAGGATTATAATATATACATAACAACAGAAAGGACTGACATTATGCTACAGGAGAATCTTATTATGCTGAGGTCGCTTGCGGGAAAGACTCAGGAGGATATCGCAGAGGTTATTGGAATATCGAGGCAGGCGTATGCCAAATGGGAGCGTGGTGAAACAATTCCTGATATTGAAAAATGCGGCAGACTTGCAGAATTTTATGGCGTGACGATGGATTCCTTAATAAAGGACGATGTGCAGCTTGAAGGGCAGAAGATGGCACCAGCACCGAAAGGCAAACACATGTGGGGGGTTGTCACAGTGAATGACCGCGGTCAGATAGTTATTCCTAAAGAGGCTAGAGAGACTTTTGGACTGGTGAATGGCAGCAGGCTGGTTGTGCTTGGCGATGACAATGAGGGCATAGCGCTTGTTAAAGCGGAGCAGTTTGAAGAAAAACTTAGCATGGCAATGTCGGTTCTTAGTAAAGATATTAAGGAATGAGGTGTTATGTATGATTTGTCCAAAATGTAATAAGGAAATGCGAAAAGGATTCCTTTTCAGCAGTAAAGACGGCGCATTCAGCTTTGCCGATGAAGTGCCTGGAGTATTCACAAATGCGAAAACAGCCAAAGGATTTGTTGAAATCACACCGCTTAAGGCGAGCCACAGAACGAAAGTGGAAGCATGCATATGCGAGAATTGCAGGATAGTAGAATTTGAATATTAGATAAATAAAGGAGCACACACATGAACACCCAACAATTCACCATATCACCAATTCCAGATGACATATTTGCAAAGATGCAGGGAAAATCATTTAAGGACAACTGCACTGTGCCAAGAGAAGATTTGCGGTATCTTAAAGTTTTGCATGTCGGATTTGATGGGAAAACGCACATAGGTGAGCTGGTTGTGAACAGGCTGATTGCTGATGATGTGCTTGATATATTTAAGCAGCTTTACGAGGCTGGCTATGAGATTGAAAAAATCAGACTTATTGATGAATATGATGCTGATGACGAGAAGTCGATGAGGGATAATAATTCTTCAGCGTTTAATTTTAGATACATTTCCTATTCAACGAAGCTGTCGAAGCATGCGTTAGGGCTGGCGGTTGACATCAACACGCTTTATAATCCTTATGTGAAATATGTTGATGGCAGAAGAAATGTAGAGCCTGCCAACGCTGAAAAGTATACAGACAGAAGCATTGAATTTCCATATAAAATCGACCATGACGATTTGTGCTATAAGGTGTTTGCAGAACATGGATTTGAGTGGGGCGGCGACTGGGAACATGCAAAAGATTACCAGCATTTTGAGATGCCAGATGAGTGGATTCAGAAAAGTTCATACAGAAAAATGTAACATAACACAAAAGTTCGTACATAAAAGTGTGACAAAACACATTTTTACGTCCATAAAAATGTAAGGCAGGTGACAACATGAATTGCGAAGATATGACAAGAATCCCACAATTAAATAATGTGCTGAATATGAAGGCGGGAGCTGCGGGCATGAAGAACACGATAAGGTGGATATATTTTGCGGACTGCCTGCAGTGTGTTAAGAATGAGTATCATGTTGAGGATTATATTCATGGCGGCGAGTTCGTAGTGCTGACGAATCCTGATGTGACAGAGGATAAGAAAAAGCTGATGGCGCTCATTACCGATATGGTCGATTATGGTATTGCGGCACTTGGAATCAATGAGGGACAGATTCTGCCGGAGCTTATCGAGTATTGTAATAAAGAAGGACTTCCGCTTTTTGAGTTGCCGGAGAAATTTCCGCTTGTAGATTTATCACAGATATTGTGTAAGAGGCTGGTGCTTGAGGAGAATAACAGAAATCTTGAGGAGCAGGTATTTGCGTCAATCCTTGATGCGGAGCATCTTAACCGTGACAGTGTGCTTGAGCAGGCGCAGTTTCTTGGAATTGACCTGACAGGAAGCTTCTGTGTTGTTGAATTCGTATTTGGAAAGAACCGTCGTGGCAGCAAAGATTTATTATCAACAGGACAGGAGATAAGAAGCATTATCAATATGGAGTTCTCATTTTATTCGGGGAATGTGCTTGTAATGCCGCAGACTGGAAGCGTTCTTGCACTTGTTTCGACGGACAGGATAAGTGATGAGGACTTGAAGGCTGTGTTAAAGCGTATCATTGAAAATGCTGAAAGGAAACATCACATTTGTCTTAAGGCTGGAATTGGAAGCAGCGTTGAATATCTTGAAGATGTGAAGAGCAGCCGAAGAGAAGCTGCAGAAGCAGTTAAAGTTGCTTTGGTTTCGGATACGGAGGAACGAATCTTTTTTTATAAAGAGCAGGGAATATATACATTTATATCGAAGGTTACGGACAGCAGGTTTCTGGATGATTATGTTGTGAAGAATATCGGCAAGCTGATAGACGCTGACGAGATTAATAACGGCAGTCTGTGCGAGACACTGGAGAGCTTTCTTAACCACAACTGCAATGTAAAAGAGACAGCGCAGAGTCTGATTATTCACAGGAACACGCTCAATTACAGGCTTAACAAGATAAGAGAACTGCTTGGGGTTGATTTTGAGAATCTGGATACATGCCTTGAGTTAAAGCTTGCATTTATGATAAGAAGCTATCGCGGCAGAAAATAAATGCAGATTCAGTGTGAAAGTATCTATTTGTGCACGGTGCACAATTAATATAGTTAATCAGAAACATTGATAAAGAAAGAGAAAATAGTATAATTCAGACCATAAAGAAAATAAATTAAAGTTTTTAAAAGACAAAGGCGTCGAGAATGGATAATTCTCGGCGCCTTTCTCTTTTGAGAGTTTCATCAATAAGGAGGATTTTATTATGACAACTACAGAATTAACAAAGGCACTTCCAGAAATTATTACAGAGCAGGTTCCAGGACCTAAGTCAAAGGCACTTCTCGACAGAAGAGATGCAGCAATTCCTAAGGCACTCTGCGGAAAGGCTTATCCAATATGTATCAAGCAGGGCGGCGGAGCAATGTTTGAAGACCTTGATGGCAATAAGTTCCTTGACTGGGTTGGCGGCGTTGGCGTTCTTAATATCGGTTATTCTAATCCAGAAGTAATTGAAGCAGTTAAGGCACAGACAGAGAAATATTTCCACACGATTTTCAATGTATATGTTCATGACGGATATGTAAGCCTTGCTGAAAAGCTTAACGAAATAATGCCATGCAAGGGTGATGTAAAGAAAACATATTTTGCTAACTCAGGTGCTGAGTGTGATGAAAATGCAATTAAGATTGCCAAAGCATTTACAAAGAGAAACGGAGTTATCTGTTTTACAGGTGCTTTCCATGGAAGAACTAATCTTACAATGGCACTTACAGCCAAGAAGGTATATGCAGTAGGCATGGGACCTTTCCCAGCAGGTATCTACAGAGCACCTTATCCATATCTTTACAGAGCACCTAAGGGATACACAGAAGCAGAGGCAATTCAGTATTACATAGATGAACTTAACAGAATATTTGATGAGGGCGCACCAGCAAGTGAAATCGCCTGCATGATTGTTGAACCATTCCAGGGTGAGGGCGGATTTATCCCAGCGCCAATCGAGTGGGTTAAAGCAGTAAGAAAGATATGTGATGACAACGGAATCTTAATGATAGCTGATGAGGTTCAGTGTGGTAACTGCAGAACAGGAAAGTATTACGCATCTGAGTACTGGGCTGAGGCAGGTGCAGCACCTGATATTATAACAACAGCCAAGTCACTTGGTGCAGGACTTCCAATCTCAGCAATCACAGCAAGAGCAGAGGTTATGGACGCAGCTCCAGCAGGAACTATCGGTGGTACATTCTGTGGTAACCCTGTTGCAGCAGCCGCAGCACTTGCAGTAATGGATGTTATGAAGCGTGATGATTATGCAGCTAAGGCAAGACATATTGGAGAGACAGTTATGAAGCGTTACAAGGAGCTTCAGGACAAATATGATGTCATCGGTGATGTAAGAGGACTTGGCGCAATGGTTGGTATAGAGTTCGTTAAGGACAGAGAGACTAAAGAGCCGGCAACTAAGCTTGTTGCAGACCTTATCCAGAATGCTATCCAGAAGGGACTTCTTCTTGAAAGCTGTGGTACAGCAAGCAACACAGTAAGATTCTTAGCACCTCTTACAATGACAGATGAGCAGATGGAGAGAGGTCTTGAAATCTTCGAGGAAGCTTTAAAGGAAGCTTTGGAAGCGTAGTGCAAATGTGGTTTTAACCACAACTTAATTGTGGGAGGATATATTATGGAGCAGAAATCGAAATTTGATAAGGTAATGGGTGCCTGGGACATACTTGTTATCGCATTTGGTGCGATGATAGGCTGGGGCTGGGTAATTAACTCTGGTGACTGGATTACAACGGCTGGTTTTGCCGGTTCAATCATAGCAATGCTTATCGGTGGCGTTATGGTATTCTTCGTAGGACTTACCTACGCAGAGCTTACATCAGCAATGCCGCAGTGTGGTGGTGAACATGTATTCAGTTACAGGGCAATGGGACCTACAGGTTCTTTTGTGTGTACATGGATGATTATATTGGGATATGTGGCTACCTCAGCATTTGAGGCAACCGCACTTCCAACAGTTATCACATACCTTTTCCCTGAATTTAATCAGGTTTACCTGTATTCAATAGCTGGAAAAGACATTTATCTGACAACAATTCTGTTGGGTGTCGGCGTTGCAGTGTTAATCACATTTATCAATATAAGAGGTGCGAAGACAGCCGCTATATTACAGACTGTCCTCACAGCAATTATCGCTATCGCAGGAATTCTTCTTGTAGTCGGTTCAGCAGTTAACGGTGATGGTGCTAATATTACAGGACAAATGTTGGAATCAGGCACAGGTACTACTCTTGGCAGCGTGTTCAAGGTAGCCTGCATGACACCATTCCTCTTTATAGGATTTGATGTAATTCCACAGGCAGCAGAGGAGATTAATGTGCCATACAAGAAAATTGGTAAGATAATGCTTCTGTCTATATTCTTAGCTGTTGCATGGTATCTCCTTATCATATTTGCAGTCTGCTACATAATGCCACAGAGTGCAATCGCACAGGAAATGTCTTCACAGAACGGACTTGTATCTGCCAAGGCAATTGAGATAGCGTTCAGGTCACCGCTTATGGGCAAAGTGCTTATTATAGGTGGTCTTTGTGGAATCATCACATCATGGAACTCATTCCTGATGGGTGGCAGTCGTGCACTTTACTCAATGGGTGAGTCTCTTATGATTCCTAAAATGTTTGGTAAATTAGGAAAGCATAAGACTCCTGAAGCAGCCATTATCCTTTGTGGTATTGCCTGCGTTGTAGCACCTTTCTTTGGAAGAGGCGTGCTTGTATGGTTAGTTGATGCAGCTTCATTTGGTTGTGTTATTGCTTATATGTTTGTTTCAATTTCATTCTGTATCCTTCGTAAGAAGAAGCCTGATATGGCAAGACCTTACAAGGTTAAGGCAGGCAGATTTGTTGGAGTTATGGCAGTACTTATGGCAGGCTTCATGACATTACTCTACATTGTTCCAGCTTCATTTTCAGCCGCACTTGTATGGCAGGAATGGATTGTAGTTGGTATCTGGCTTGCACTTGGTGCGTTCTTCTACTTCTATTCTAAGAAGAAATACGGTGCAGAGTTCGGACGTGATATATTCATTGTCGAGGACGGTGGAAAGGCAGAAGAACAGGAAGAGGCAGTACTTCCAAATGCAAAGTATCCGGACAGACATTTTGTTATTACTGTCGGATGTGAGTATGGAAGTGGCGGTCCACAGATTGCCAAGATGATTGCCGACAGGTTAGGAATCGAGTATTACAACAGAGATCTTGTTGATAAGGTAGTTGCACAGATTGGTGTAGATAAGGGACTTGTTGAGGAGGCTGATACAAAGATTGGCGTAAGATACGCATTTGACACATCATATGGTGTGAGATATGCAAACCTTTCTAACAGGGTTATTGATGCACAGTTCCAGGCAATCAATGATTTTGCCAACAGGTCATCATGCGTCATTGTTGGACGAAGCAGCGACTACATTTTAAGAAACAGGGATGATGTTCTTAATGTGTTCATATATGCACCGCAGGAAGATGAGATTGCAGCGGTCATGAAGGAAAAAGGTATCAAGAATATGCGTAAGGCTAAGGAAGAATGGGAGTCTGTTGATAAGGCACAGCATGCAAGACATGAGTATATTACAGGAAAGAAGCGTGGCGACAGGCATACAAGAGATATGCTTATCAACAGCAGCATCTTAGGCTGGGACGAGACAGCGGATATGATTATTGACATGATTGACCGCAAGTTCGAGCAGGACGATGCAAAGCAGTTAAAGAAGGAGGCTTAAGCTGATGAAGGGCTTTTCTATAAAGACAGAAATACAGGAATTTGATACATTTGAACAGTTTGCTAAAGAAGCTGGAATCGGTGCTGATGACCTTGTGTTATGCGGTGAGCATACATTTGATAAATATATTGCTCCACTTAACATAGGAGTACAGACACTTTTCCGTGAGAAATACGGCAAGGGTGAGCCGACAGACGGCATGGTTGATGCAATTCTTAATAAACTTCGTGATAAGACTTATGACCGTATAATTGCAGTTGGCGGCGGTACAGTTATTGATATTGCAAAGGTTGTTGCGGTTGCAGGAAAGGATGATACTGTAGATGACCTCTATGATAAAGTAGGAAGTCTTAGCAAAGTTCATCCGCTGATTATTGTTCCTACAACATGCGGAACCGGAAGCGAGGTTACTAATATTTCAGTTATTAACCGTGTCAGCAAAGGCGTGAAGATGGGACTTGCAGATCCGGCAATGCTTGCAGACAGTGCAGTTATGATAACTAATATGTTAGACTCACTTCCATATAAGATATTTGCAACTTCATCAATAGATGCGATGGTTCATAGTGTTGAATCCTTCTTAAGTCCTAACGGCTGCAGCATTTCAAGAATTTTCTCAACAGAGGCACTTAAGACTATTCTTACATGCTGGAAAAAGTCCGTGGAAGCCGGAGGTGAAGACGCATGGAAGGCTTATGCGGCAGATTTCTTAAAGGCTTCTAACTGGGCAGGACTTGGATTCGGCTATGCAGGATGTGCAGCGGTTCATGCCTGTGCATATCCATTAGGTTCTGTATATCACATACCTCATGGACAGTCTAACCAGCTGATGTTTAAAGATGTCATGAAGATGTATAAAAAGATTAAGCCAACAGGCAGAATCAATGACCTTGAGGCTGTAATCGCAGAAAGTCTTTCTGTAGCACCTGAAAATGCACTCGAAGAACTTTATGCACTTATGGACAAGGTGTTAAAGAGTGCGCCACTTGAAGAATTCGGAGTGAAGAAATCGGACCTTGCAATATTTGCAGGTGATGTAATAAAGACTCAGCAGAGACTCCTCAGGAACAACTATGTGCAGCTTAGTGAGGAGCAGATACTTGAAATATATGAAGCTGCATATTAATAAATGCTTATATCTGTATTCATAATAAAACTATCCCCAAAATGCGGCGTGTCAGGAAACTGGCGCGTCGTATTTTATGTGAAATCCCCTTGTTAATTACTATTACAAGTGCTATTATCACAATATGGTTAGTATAAGCTAACAGAAGCTAGTTGCTACTATGAAAATGATGGGAGGAAATATATGTTTATAGATATTAAAGATGCAAGAAAACATTATGGCGAGGGTGAGACACTTGTCAACGCACTTGACGGTGTAAGTCTGTCTTTGGGAGAAGGCAGGATATGTGTAATTCTTGGACCTTCAGGTTCAGGAAAGAGTACACTTCTTAATATGATTGGTGGGCTTGATTCGCTTGATTCAGGAGAGATTACGATTTCAGGCAGGAACATAAGCAGAAGTGACAAGAAGAAAATGACAGACTACAGAAGGGAAGATGTTGGATTTGTATTCCAGTTTTACAATCTGATTCCAGACCTTACAGTGCAGGAAAATATTCAGGTTGTCGCTGATATTGCAAAGCAGCCAATGGATATAGAAGAGGTAATGAAGGCACTTGATATTGACAAATATAAGAACCGTTTTCCAAAGGAGCTTTCAGGTGGACAGCAACAGAGAGTTGCGATAGCAAGAGCATTAATCAAGAATCCTAAGATTCTTCTGTGTGATGAGCTTACGGGTGCGCTTGATTCCAAATCATCAAGAAATGTCCTGAAATTCATAGAGAAAGTCAATGAACAGTTTAAGACTACAATTATAATCATAACACATAATGAAGCGATAGCTGATATGGCGGACACAGTCATAAGAATTAAAGATGGTCAGGTTGCTTCCTGCATAGATAACAACAGTAAGCACAGCGCAGAGGAACTTGAATTGTAAAAGAACAAGTATCTGAATTATAAAAAATGTGATTATGAGGAGGCTGGTTATGACTCTTAACAAGAGATATTTAAGAAATGTTAAAGAGAATCTGTCGTTTTATATAGCTGCGGCAGTTCTTACCGTAGTTGCCCTGCTGCTGTTCTATCTTTTTTACATAGCAGGAACAGGAATTAAATCATATGGTGACCAATTCTTTATAGATAATAAGCTGGAAGATGCCACATTTACAACATATGTGGAGATACCTGATAACGAGATTACTAATATTGAGAAGAAATATAATGTTACATTTGAGAAAGAACATTATGTAAATATTAATGAGGACGGATATAAAGTAAGAGTTTTCAAACGCAATAAGAAAATCGACCTTTATGAGGTGATTGATGGAAATGACATATTTAATGATGATGAGATTGTTATATCAAAGGGATATGCTGAAAGTGAGCATGTAAGTATTGGCGACAGGCTCACAATTAAGGGAAAAGAATACAAGGTTACAGGATATTTCTTAAGACCTGATTACCTGTATATGCTTGAGAATACTGATGATTCATACAAGAATATCACATCATTTTTCCTTGCATACATGACAGATAGTGCGTACGATGCGCTTGAGGCAAGCTCATGTCAGTACAAGGTAGTATACAGTGACGACAGTGATGTGACACAGTTCAGAAAAGACATGAACGAGCAGTACAAGATAAACAGCTATCTTGCTAAAGACAATAACCAGAGAATTACAATGGTTGATGATCAGGCAATAATGTTTCTTATTATGGCATTTGTATTTCTGTTTACACTGCCGCTTATTACAGTTGCACTTATAGCTATTATAATAGGCAGAAAGATAAAGCAGGAACAGAAAATGATTGGTACACTGTCAGCACTTGGCTACACTAAAAGACAACTTATGTGGCATTACAGTGTGCTTGCCATGATTCCGGGACTTGCCGGTGGAATTATTGTTACAATTATTACCAAGATAATACAGCAGCCATATGGCGAAATGAGCCTTGCAGATTATGAGCCAATGCCGGTCCATTTCACACTTCCAATTTCGATAGCGGTTATAGGAATAATAATTCCTACGGCTATCTATATGCTTGAGGCAGCACATAAAGTGTCTAAGCTCTTAAAGAAAGACACTGTAGAAATGCTTAATGGCAATGCAGATGGTGACAGCAGAACAAGACATGTATTAGCCGGTAAGAAGGGCAAGGTAAGAAATAAGTTCGCATTAAGAAACATACTTGCCAATCCGGGAAGAAGCTTTGTTGTATTTTTAGGTGCATTTTTAGGGGCACTGATGATAACAGTTGCGTTTATGTTTATAGACTCTATCAATAATGTAATTGACAGAGGTGCTGACAGCATGGGAAGTTTTAAGTATGAATATGTGCTTAACCGCCTAAAGACAGATGAAGTGGCAGGAGCAGATGAGCTTGTTATAGGAAAATACGAGCATGACGGCTCTGCATTTTCACTGATAGGCGCGGATATAGATGTTAAGTATCTGAATATTGATACTGAGGATGGCAGCAGGGCGGACATTTCCAATGGATATTATGTTACAAATGTAATGGCATATGCCTATAAGCTTGAAGCTGGGGATGAATTTACATTTGTCAATCCTGTTACAATGGAAGAAAAGAAAGTTACAATAAGCGGAATTATAATGAATGACAGCCAGAAAATGATTGTATGCAGTCAGGACAATGCAAGGAAACTGCTGGGCTGGAATGACGGAACATACAACGGACTGCTTTCAGAGAAAAAGCTTGATTTAGGTGATGAGATATCTAAGACGGTGACATCTGATGACATCAGGGAACAGATGAAGACTATTCTTACAGAGATGGGCGCAATTATATATTCTCTTGCGGTAATCGGCGCGATTATATGTATTGCGGCATTGTATGTATCTGTAAATATGCTTATTTCAGAGAACCGCCACAACATATCAATGCTTAAAGTACTCGGCCTTAAGAACCGTGAAATTAACAGAATGATTATTGATGTAAACCATATAATAATACCGTTTGGCATAGCAGTCGGAATGCTTACAGGGTATTTTATGATGGTTGTGGTATTCAGGATATATTCTGGAATGGAGGGGGTGCTTTACACACCGGTAATAACAGCACAGAGCATAATACTGACTATAGTAATAGTGATTGCATGCTATGCAGTATCACTTCTTATAGTGAGAAGAAAGGCTGACAGGGTTGATATGGTTGAAAGCCTGAAAGATAATAGAGAGTGATTGTGTAATAGCAATAAATCAGTTCTTAAGTAAAAATGTATCAAGAAAATGATATATTTCAGAACTGACTATACAAAATGCACAAACACTTGCGTAAATCTTTGTAATTTTAAGCCATTTCATTTTTATCCTTATTATGGTATTTTTAGCATCAGAGGCGATTTATTTTGCATGATATCGGACACTGCCAGCAAAATAACGCCTCTTTTGCTATTTAATCTATAATGTATGGGAGGTTAATAATGATTAAGAAGGCAAGAAGGGTTTTTGCAGCTGTTGTTGCAGTATTATTAGTATGTTTTACAGCAGCACCAGTGTTGTCAGCTAATGCGGCAACACAGAATTCATGGAATTTCAAGAATTCTAATTTTAAGAAGTTAGGAACTATTAAATCAAGTACTACAGTAGACGGACTTGGTCTTATGGCAACAAGCAGTAAGAATATGAAGGTTAAGGCGGAATCTGTAACAGTAGATGGCACAGCATATACATATTGTCTGGCTCTTTCTGGTACAGGCACTACATCATACCGTTCAGTTAAGGTACCAGTGTCAGGTTCTGATACAATAAAGGTAGTGTTAAGAAGCAGTGGAAGCTCTACCCGTAATTTAATCGTAGCTGATTCTAATGGAAAGAAGCTTGGAACTATTGCAGCTAATAAGACAGCTTCTTTAGGAACATATTCATATTCAGGTTCTAAGGGATACATATATCTGTATTCAGAGAACAGTGGAATTAACATTTACAAAATACAGGTTGATTCTAAGGGAAGCTCATCATCTGGTTCTTCATCAGGAAGTTCATCAGGTTCAGGCAGCTCTTCATCAGGAAGCAGCTCATCTTCAGGTTCATCAACAGGTTCATCTGTATCAGGTGATTATGTGGTTAAGGCAGGTGGAATGTCTTTAGCAGATGCACTTAAGAAGGCTAAGTCAGGACAAACAGTAGTTATTGATGGAACAGTTAAGTCCGGAGCTGTTTCACTTCCAGCAGGTGTTAATCTTGCAGGAAAGAATAATGCGACAATAGATTTCTCACAGACAAGCGGAAGTTCAGGAAGAGGAATTACATTATCAGGTAATGGAAGCACACTTTCTAACATTACAGTTAAGAATGCTTCTGATAATGGAATCTTTATTTCAGGTTCTAATAATACATTAAAGTATGTAACATGCTGTTATAATGAAGATGCAGGTTTTCAGGTAAGCAACGGAGGAGCTAATAACAAGTTTTATAATTGCAAGTCTCATCATAATGCAGATGCTAAGGGTGAGAATGCTGATGGTTTTGCAGTAAAACTTCATTCAGGTGAAGGCAATTATTTTGAAAACTGTGTAGCTGAATACAATAGTGATGATGGCTGGGATTGTTATGCAGCCCATGGAGCAGTAACACTTGTAAATTGCCAGGCTAACTACAATGGATACTGTGATGGAATATATGGTGATGGTAACGGATTTAAGATGGGTGGAGTAGATAACAAAACACCAGGAAAGGCAGCTCACCTTGATCCTCTTAACCATAAGCTTATTGGATGTACAGCTAAGGGAAACTATGCTAATGGTTTCGATAGAAACAACCAGAGTGGTGTTGTAACAATGAAGAATTGTATTTCAGATTCTAATAAGGGTAATAATTATCACTGGCCACTTACAGGAAAACCATCTGCACTTGGTTATAAAGTAACATTTGGCAAGGCTATTATTGAGGATTGTACTAATATTAATGGAAAAGTTAATATTACAGGAGCAACTCTTAAGGGTAACTGTAAGGGATTCTAGGATAATGGCTGATTGTAATAATATGGTTTACGATACAATATTATAATTTATAACAAAATAATAAAACGCATGTCCGATTTTTTTCAATCTGACATGCGTTTTTTATTGTTAATCCAATTCGTTAAGATCAGTCAATTATATGATGATTAAGCCATCTGCGGGAGTGGAAACGTATAGTGAACACGATACCGCGCACAGTCCAGTCGGCAAACATTCCAATCCATACAGCAATAGGACCAAAGCCATATACACGGCATAAGAATATAGTAAAGCTTACACGACATAACCACATGCTTGCACATGATGTTATCATTGAAAATTTCACGTCTCCGGCAGCACGCATTCCGTACGCCGGAATGAATGACAATACCCATGATATTGGCTTGGTTATTGTTATGAAAAGAGTCATCTCAAAACACATTCTTGCACTTTCTGCTTCCATTCCACCGAGTATGGTAATCGGCCTGCACAATGCAAATACAACAAGACAGCTTATAATAATGGCAGCTTCAGCCATTTTACTGAGCTTCTTTATATAATATATGGCTTCATCTTTTCTTCCGGCTCCAATGCACTGGCCAACTATAGTCATAAGTCCGATGCCTACACCCTGTGCAGCAACTCCGTTAAGGTTTTCAAGAATATTGGTCACAGCATTTGCAGCGATGGCAGCAGTTCCAAGCGTTGAAACTGTTGACTGGATTGCCAGCTTTCCAAACTGGAACATGCTGTTTTCAATGCCTGAAGGAACACCAATATATAAGACTCTCTTAATTAAATCCCAGTCGGGACGGATTGCGTAATATCTGTTTACGCATATGGTCTGAGATGGATTTCTTAATTTAATAATTACAACAACTGCACAGAAAACTCTTGATGCAAGTGTTGATAGTGCAGCCCCTGCAACACCCATGCCAAGTCCGAATATAAGAATCGCATTACCACCTATATTAAGGAAGTTGGATATTATTGATATTATCATAGGGCTTTTGCTGTCCTTCTGGGCTCTCATAATGGACGCGCCAGCGTCATACAGACCAATGAATGGAAATGACAACAGGGTAAACAGGAAGTACGCCTGTGAATCAGCCATAACCTCAGCTTCTACCGAACCAAAGATGAACTTAAGCATTGGTACACGAAGAATGAGACATATTGCTGATATGAAAACCGACAGCACTGTCATGACAAGAAATACCTGTCTCGCAGCGCGGTTGGCACCTTTAGGGTTGCTGCTTCCTATGTACTGGGAACACAGGATTGCACCTCCGGCAGCAAGTGCTGACAAGGCCTGTATTACAAGAATATTGATGGAATCAACAAGCGATACTGCTGAAACAGCAGATGCACCTACATTACTTACCATCATAGTATCAACAGTTCCCATAAGTGAAGCCAAGAGATTTTCCAGCATGATAGGAATAAGAAGTTTCCTTATATCTACATTAGAAAAAATGTGGTCAGAATTATTAGTCATTGAAATTACTCCATAATATTTTACAAACTAAAATGCAACTAACATAATTTATTCCTAAGAACAGATAAAGTCAAGTATATATGTTGATAAAACATGTCAGAAAGAACATATTGGCATAAAATACTTGACTTTATAATATAATTATGATATCTTAACAAAGCATTGAGATATCAGTGATTATGCGGGTGTAGTTCAATGGTAGAACACTAGCCTTCCAAGCTAGATACGTGG
>ENA-OPVU01000169-OPVU01000169.1-human-gut-metagenome-genome-assembly--contig:-NODE-169-length-47141-cov-3.183706_pt1 | contig 47141 bp, 43 predicted proteins | sample MGYA00241497_ERZ501986 | MGnify/ENA primary metagenome ERZ501986 (study PRJEB25962, sample SAMEA2042995) | human gut metagenome | biome: human gut; feature: human-associated habitat; material: faeces...
GCGCAGTGCATTTCTATAGAAATGCACTGCGCATTCCCATCTCTTAGGGTACATTCTAACATCTTTCTCACTGATTATCAAGGAAAATATATAAATATTCTAATTTGGTATTGATTTTAATATTTAATATAGTATAATAAAGGTGAAAATCCAGAAAAGGAGCCGAGGTTATGGATCAACAAAAGATGTTTTTCCCTAAAGGGAATCCAACAGATACCTTTGATAAGGATGCTCATGGAAGGTTTCAGAGTGATTTGATGAATCTTGCTTATGATAAGCATCTGAGCAAAGAACGTAATATCTTCTTAGTTGGATTATGTGGAGTATGTGTAGCAGCAGTAGTATATATTGCCACTACCGCAAATTACAAAACGTATGTTGTGCGTGTGAATGATGCCACCGGTCAGATTGAAGCAGGACAACAGCTGAAGGCTGTTGCTTATAATCCTAAAGAAGCGGAAATAAAATATTTTCTATCTCAATTCGTAGAAAATATTCGTACTGTGCCTTTAGATCCAATTCTATACCGCAAAAATTGGCAAAATGCACAGCAGTATATGACTACATCTGCAGCCCAAAAATTGAATGGACTTATTGCATCGGAAAATCAAGCTGCAAAGTTAGGACAGTATACAACATCAATCAAAATAAGGTCTGTACAAATGCAGCCAGGAAGTCAGCGTACATATCAGGTACGCTGGTCAGAAGATACCTATAGCATTGGTGGGACGAACACCGGTAAACAAGATATTTATGTTGCTTTGTTTACTGTAGCTATTGAGCCACCAACGAATGAAGCTGCATTCCTGGCTAATCCACTCGGATTGAAAATTGCAGATCTTAATTATGCAAAAGAGACATCTAACAACAAATAGGAGCGTGCAGAAATGAAAGGTAAAGCATTAACCGGAATTTTAGTAGCTTGCGCTGCGTTGTCGATGATTCCTTTTAACAACACGTTTGCTGCAGAACCCAAAGCTATGTACCGTATTGATGATGCAGAATTGGTTGCTTCACAACTTAATTATGAATATTACCCTGAAAGCTTATACAATGTCGATTGCCAAGTGGGATATATAACCGACATTGTTCTTAAAGCCGGTGACAATGTAACACACATTGCTGCAGGTGATACCGCACAATGGATGGTTGATTCAGCAACTATTGGTAACGTTACACATATTTATGTAAAACCTCTAGTCAAAGATGTTGATACCAACTTCATTATCACGACTAATAAACATGTTTATAGGTTAGTCCTTAATTCTTCAGATTTTTATATTCCGATTGTGAAATGGAATTTTAGTAAAGAGGACGCGGAAATAGCTGCTGCTATCAAGAAAGCTAAAGAATCTCGTGAGCAGACAAATGATAAGCAAGCTAAGAATTCTTTTGCGCAACGACGTTTACATAATTACGCTTATGAAATAAAAAAGAAGAAAAATATTGAGGCTGATTTTTGTCCTACAGCTATTTACGATGATGGCGTAAGAACTTACATCCGAATGCCCAAAAGCAACAAATACGATCTGCCTGTGCTCTATAACGTAGACCGTGAAAATAAAATGACATTAGTAAATTATAGAGTCAAAAATAATGTTTATATTGCTGACAGATGCTTTACTCATGCAAGACTTGTTTTTGGTAAAAAGATGAGCCTAGATTTTGTACCTTTGAAAAAGGCTGGTGATGATAAGTGAGTTTTCTCCAAAACCTTAAAGAAAGATTCAGTAAAAAAGATGAGAATGTAGAGCAATTTCTCCAAAATGATGAGATGCCTTCGGAAGATATTGAGGATGAGCAGGACAATATAAGTGTACCTGATGAAGATGCTCCGGAAGATGGTGCGAAAACAGTAAAAGGGAAGCTGGTAAAAGGTATTGCTTTTGGTGTAGCTGCTATAGCAGTAGGTGCTGTTGTAAGTAATATGATGAGCACTCCCAAACATAATCCTCAAGGCAAGGAAAGTACCGATTTATCTGCCAATACAATAACAGCTAATCCTGCGCAGGGCATTCCTGATAATTATGCTGATATTGCAAAATACCAGGCAAAGAATAATAAGCAGCAACCTATAAAACCAGTTAATGCTGAGCAGCGTTTGGCTGGTCAGCAACAAGGTCAACCATATAATGCAAACCACAGTAATGCATATAGACCTGTATATGAAAGCTCTTCTTCGTATATGCCGGCAAATAATGCTGGTAATTATTCTCATGGCAGTACCTATAACAGCGGTTCAGATGCAAGGCAGCTTGCACAACAACAAGCGAAAATTGCCGCAAGCCCTATTTTATTTGATATCAGTAAATTTGCCCAGGCTGCAGCAAGCATGAGTACAGCAAATGCTGCTCCTGCTCCGATGCAGACAACTAATGACAGTTATGATACTGGCTTTACTCTCTATGCTGGTACCGTGATACCTGCAACTCTGCTGACCGGTGTGACAAGCGAAGTAAATAACGGTGATGTAGTAGCGCAGGTAAGACAAGATGTATATGACAGTCTTACAGGAATGCATCTGTTAATTCCTCAAGGTTCACGTCTAATCGGTGTATCTGGCGCGGCCGGCAGCCGTGGCAACAAATGTATTGGTGTTGCCTTCAAGCGCATAATTTTTCCGAATGGATACAGTGTGCAGTTGCCAGATCAAAAGGCTATAGATGGCACTGGTTTTCCTGGATTGAGGGATAAATATGATGACCATGCATCTACTCTTTACCGCACAGCTTTCCTTGGGGCTTTACTTGCTGCGGCAGCTCAATCGTCTACTGGTAATTCCAGTGGCTATGATAGCAGAAGCCCTGGACAAGAAGCTGTCAGTGGTGCTGTAGCAGAAGTGCTCGACACAGCACATACGATTGTCGAAAGAGATGCCAATATGGCTCCTACTATTACTATTACGCCTGGCGCACAATTCAGCGTTTTCATCAATGCTGATATAGCACTTATGGAATATCTTTATTAACGATTTTGGGGTAAAGGACATCATATGAATCAGGGTACAAGGTTTATTACAGCAACAGCCCCGTTCTTTATTGGAATTTGGAGCGCAACACAAAAAATTGCTAATTATTGTGAATATGATCCTATTCTTGGAGAACCAATCATAAAGTTTTGTCATCTTTATGCTCCTTGGCAATGGTTTGTATGGTACGGAAAATTTCATCAATACATTCCGGATTTGTTCCGTTCGTCTTTAATACCACTTGTTGTAGGCGGTGTTGTCAGTCTTGCTCTCATGATGGTTCTTAGACCACCAGAAAAACGTGATAGTCATGGTAGTGCTCATTGGGCTGAATATAACGATTTACGTAAGATGGATCTGTTCAATAAACACGGAGTAGTTGTAGGCTTATATGACGATAAATTAGCTAACGGCTTTTTTATCAAAAAATGTACCGACATTCTGAGATGGATAGAAGGCAAAAAGAATGAAACAGGTAGTAATTTCTATAAGAAAATCTATAAAAATTTTCTTGGCTTCTATGCTTCTCTCAATCATTATTACCTGCACGACAACAGCAATAAACATTTGGCAGTTGTCGCCCCTACTCGTAGCGGCAAAGGTGTTGGTTTAATAATTCCTACTCTACTAGGTGGTTGGACAGAGAGCTGCATAATAAACGATATAAAAAGTGAAAACTGGGGTGTTACGGCCGGCTATCGCAAGAAAATGGGGCAAACTGTAATTAAGTTTGAGCCAACAGCAACGGATGGCAGCACAGCACGTTGGAATCCTCTTAATGAAATACCCATTGGTACGGAAGAGGAAGTAAGTGCCTCGCAAAATCTTGCTTATGTCATTGTTGATTATGAAGGCAAGGGCAAGCTTGATTTCTGGGGGGCAAGCGCAGCAGTTGTAATTCAAGCTGTCATATTGCATTTAAAATATGCTCATTTCGCTGATCCGGAGCATTATCCGTTTGAGCCGAATCTTTATACGGTAGCTGCGTTTATGAAAGCCAATGTTATACCTGCTTTTGATAAAGATGGTAATCCTATTATTGATGAGGAAACAGGCGAACAGGCTATGACTGTCGCAGATTTCATTGCTACCTTGCAGCAATTGATTGAGTTCCCACACGTTCCGGACGAAGGACTGCATATCCACGAATGGGATACGAAAAAATGCGAATACGTTGAACGTGTTATGTTTCCCAAAGATTTGCAGGAGCTTTATCCTTTTGAAAGCAGCTTAATGCATATGCCCAATACCCACCCTATCATCTTTAAATGCTTCAGTGAAATCATAAAGAAACCGCCTAATGAATGTGGTTCTATTATTTCTACAGCGAATACAGCTCTTAAGGAATATCTTGATCCGGTGCTGGCGAAAAACACTTCTATTAGTGATTTTTGCGTTGATGATTTAATGAATTACCAAAAGCCTGTATCACTATATCTTGTTACTCCACCATCTGATTTATTGCGTTTAGCCCCTATATTTAGATTGTTCTTCGAGATGATGGTCAGACATCATGCAAAAAAAATTGGCGATTACGTAAATGGGCAGGCAGTAACGGTATATAAGCATAAGTGCCTTTTCCTTATGGATGAATTTTCGTCTTTAGGTAATCTGCAGAGTTTTGCTGCCACGCTTTCATATATCGCTGGTTACGGCATGAAAGTGTTTCTTATCTGCCAGGGCATCCCGCAGATTAACGGAATCTATGGTAAAGACAATCAAATACTTATGAACTGCCATCTGCAGATTTTTTACGCTCCAAATGACAATGACAGCGGCAAATACGCTGAATCACTGTTGGGTAATGAAACTAGAGTCAACAAGTCAATTTCAGATGCCGGAGGTTTTTTCGGTAAGCGTACATATAGCTATAGTGAAGCTGCACGTGCGCTTATGACTGCGGATGAAATCAAAAGACTTGGTGAGCAAGAGATTATATCTGCATCAGGCTTTCCACCTGTAAAAACGGATAAGGTCAAATATTATGAGAATGAATTTTTCCGCAGTAAGCTTATGGATGCACCGTATGTAAGTGATGTTATACGTAACAATCCATATCCTTTGCGTGATAAACGGATAGCAGAACATCAAGCTGTCACAGAACCTGCTGACCATAGCTTTAAATTTTCATTTGATGAATCTGCAGGTGCAAAGAAAAGCCAGAAACAGAAAAAGAGTAACTTTACGTTTGAGTACAGCGATAAAGGAGCTGGTAAAAATGTTTAATTTATTTTCCTTTTTGAAAAACATGACGTTATCCAAAAAAGAAGTTAAAAGAAAACGTGTTTTTGTATTATGGGATGAGATTGAAGAATGTGAGCAAGCCTATAAGCATAAAAAGAAGCTTGGTGAAGAAATGCTTGCCCTGGCACAGCAGGTTGATGATAGTGATTTGCCTTTTACAGAAAAAATAACAAAAAAAGAGATATATCTTAATGCAGCCAGAGATAATTTTGATAAAGCTGATTTTTATAATCAAAAACTTGACGATTTAACAAAAGAATTACAGTCGGCTATGAAATGAGGTGTTTAAAAATATGCTTAACGCTAGTAATTCGCGTTTGGAAAAGCTAGAGGCTAGTTTTTCTAGAATGCAGAAAAGTACGCAACGCGAAAAAAATAAGCTCAAACAAGCTTTAAAAAAGCTTGAAGCTAATCAAAAGAAACAGGAAAAGGAATATTATGTCGAACGTGTCAACGAACGCAAAGAATTTATTTGGCAGCTTTTAAAGCAGCTAGGCTATAGCTTTGATGACATTTGCATTATCGGTGGCAGCCTGGCGCTTTTAAGAGAAAAAATTGATAGCGGTAATGCAACAGATGAAATCAATGCCTGCATCGCTAAATATTCTGAGCTTATAAAAGAAAAAGAATCTGCTGACGATGAAGCGTTTGATAATGAAGCGGAAGTTGATGATGCTGATGAAGTTAATGATACTGATGCTTGTATTGATACTTCGCTCGACAGGATTGATCAGTAATGCCTAAAGATGACAATAAGACATTAGATGTCATGATGGGAGCGCACCTTGTCGAGCTTATGCGTAAACGTGATGATATAACAGAAATATATATTAATGATGATGGGCACATACGTTATATATCACATGAACAAGGCAAGGTCAAAACTGATATCTATATGGAACCGTCTAAAGTACAGGCTTTGATAGAGCTTATTGCCGGTCAGTGCGGCAAAATTGTTAATGAGGATATTCCCTCCATTTCTACAGAAATTAGAGGTTATGGTTACCGTTTTCAGGGTGAACTGCCTCCGATTGTAAGAAATCCGCAGTTCAACATACGTAAAAAGGCTATAAAGATTTTTACGCTTGATGATTATGTTAAAAATGGCACTATGTCACAGCATTATGCTGATTATCTGAAACAGGCCATAAAGCAAAGGAAAAACATTCTTGTTGTAGGTGGCACAGGAACAGGTAAAACTACATTCTTAAATGCTATATTAGATAGTATTGCCAAAATCAGTCCTTATCACCGCATTATTTCTATTGAGGATTTGCCGGAATTACAGTGTCCTGCAGATGACTATTCACCGATGTATGTAAAACAAGATACATCTAAAAATGGTATCCGTTATAACATGACAAGACTGCTTGCCGACTGTATGCGTCGTAGTCCTGATAGAATCGTATTGGGCGAAGTTAGAGACGGTGCAGCATATACCATGCTTAAAGCCTGGAATACCGGACATGAAGGCGGTGCTTGTACTGTACACGCTAATAGTGCAGAACAAGGATTAACACGTATCAAATCCCTAGCGCAGGAAGATCCTGATGCAGCAGGCGATTTGAAAGAGCTTATTGGTGAAGCCATTGACATTGTTGTTTCTATTGTACATGTTGAATATCTTGACGGTCGTAAAGGTCGTAAAATTAACGATATTATCGAAGTACAAGGATATGACAGTGCCAATGAATCATATATTTTAAAACACATTAAGGAGGAATTTTCAAAATGAGTTTCAAGGAAAATTTAAAAAAGAAGTATTATGCCCAATGTGCCATTGCGGCAATGGCAATTATGGATGCCTCCCCTGCCTTTGCCAGCACATTGAGTGATGCAGGCCTTACAGGTGGTACTGCTACTGTAAACTGGCCGTGGCGTAGATTTTTAAATTCCGTTGTAGAAGAGCTTACCGGTCCCTTGCCTTTGACTTTTGGCATTCTTGGTATTGCGGCTTGCTGCTTTATGGCTATGTCTGGTAACAGAGGCCAGTTCAGTATGCAGCTTATTGGTTTGGTATTTGCTATCAGCATCGTACTGTTTGCGCCTAATTTCGTAAACATTATCTCTTCTAGCGGTGCGGCACTTACAATCATGCCATGATGCACGGTGTAGAAGCTCCGTTGCACCGGTCAATGGTGCAGCCGATATATCTTATGGGAGTACCACGTAATATATTCTGGCTGGAAGTTTTTGGTGGTATCTTATGTGGTCTGTTCTTCAAATCTTTTTTTGTAGTAGCCATATTGATACTTGTACATCTGCTTTTTACATATCTTGGTCAAAAAGATTCACTTTTTCTGCAGGTGTTCTGGCACAGCCAGAGACATAGCCGTTATTACTACAGATAAGGAGCTGTATAAGTAATGTTTTCGTTGTTTTCTAATAAAAAGAAACAAAAAAATGTAGGCTACAGCAACGAAGTAGGAGCTTTCAGAGAAAAGCCCAGAGTTGATTATCTGTTGCCGTGGAGAAACATCTCTTACCGTAGCGGAGTAGTTTATGGCAAAAACAATGATATGCTTGCCGTGTTTGAATTCCGTGGTCCGGATCTGGAAAGCTCTACAGATGAAGAGCTTGCCCAATTCAATTTGTCGCTTAATCAGGCTATAAAAGCCTTGCCTACAGGTTTTGTACTGTATTTCGATGCTCAACGTCATTATGCTAGCAGCTATGAGAAATCAGATTTTCCGAATCCCTTGCTGCAGCAAATGGAAAATGAACGAGCTGACTATTATAATAGCCAGGCTCATTTTGAAACATCATATTATTTTGTAGTGTATTATGAGCCGCCACAGCTGTTGAAATCTAAAATCACCCAAGGCTTTATCAACTCCAAGAAAAAAGCCGATGAAGATACAACACAAAAAATATTTGAAGACACTTCACGGTTTTTCATAGACCGTGTAAATCTCATTGGCAATGCTCTGAGCCATATTTTCCCAGATATCCATGCGTTATCTGCTGATGAGACGTTAACATACCTGCATTCAACCGTATCAACACGTAGATTTGATTTAAAGGTTAATCCATTACGTGAATTCATCTGCGATTATATCTTCGACGAGCCAGGCATTACTGCAGGTCGTGAGCCTATGATTGGTAATAAGCATATGCGCGTTGTTACTGTGTTGAATTTCCCACCAGTTACAACAGCCGGGATTTTAGAGTTTTTTAACCGTCTTGATATAGAGTATCGCTGGGTAAGCCGATATATCTGTATGTCAAAGTTAGATGCAGACAAAGAGCTGAAAAACTATCAGACTTTGTGGGGACAGCAGATGGTCAAGCCGACTGAATGGTTCTTATCAGCACTTGGCAAAGCTCCGGAAAATTCTAATCCAGATGAACAGGCTGTTATGAATCGTGATGACGCCACTCTTGCTCTGCAGGAGCTTGCCAACGATACTGCAAGCTATGGTTATTACACTATGACAGTAACCTTATTTGATGAAGATAAGGATGCTGTAAATAAAAAAGCGAATAAGGTGCTTGATTTATTAAACAGCAACGGCTTTACCGGACTTATCGAAACAGACAACAGCATGGAGGCCTGGTGGGGTTCAATTCCTGGCTGTTATCGTGCTAATGTCCGCAGACCTATTATCTCATCTCTAAATTTTTGTCACCTTGCCCCGGCAATGGCAACATGGCCAGGAGATAAAAAGAATGAGCATCTAAAGGGGCCTGTGCTGCTCTACACGGATACCGGCGGTTTTACGCCGTTCCGTTTATCACTGCACTGCGGTGACGTGGGGCACACGATGATTTGCGGACCATCTGGCAGTGGTAAATCTGTACTGCTTAATACACTGGAAGCGCATTTCTTGAAATATAAGGATGCCAAAGTCTTTATATTTGATAAGGCTGCATCCAGCAGGGCACTAACACTTGCTATTGGCGGTAATTTCTATAACCTTGCAGCAGAAGGTAAGCATGAGCTTTCATTCCAGCCGTTGGCACGTATTGATTCAGACAATGAAATCAAATGGGCTAAGGAATGGATTTTAAGCTATCTGCGTCAGCAGAACATGACCGTTACTCCTGTGCATGACCGCTTTGTATGGAAAGCTCTGCAGTCCTTGGCTGAATTTCCTCAAGAGCAGCGTACAATCAGTAATCTGGTTGATCTTGTCCAGGATAATGATATCCGTGTAGCCTTGGAACCTCTGACATTAAAAGGTAGCTATGGTGCGCTTTTTGATAACGATGAGGAACGTAGCGGTGCTAATGGTCGTTGGCAGGTATATGAGATGGAAACGCTCATGTCAACTCCTGCTATAGTGCCGGCAACGCTTGATTATCTCTTTCATCGGATTGAGGGCAGCCTAAAAGAAGCTGCAGGTCCATCTATTATTGTGCTTGATGAATGTTGGCTGTTCTTTGATAATCCAGCATTTAAAGATAAGTTGCGTGAGTATTTCAAAGATATGCGAAAAAAAATACGTCAATCATCTTTGCAACGCAGAATCTTGCAGACGTAGCCAGCAAGGCAGATTTGATGACAACGGTAATGGAGAACTGCCCTAACAGAATTTTTCTGCCGAATGTCAATGCAGTTAATGAGAAAAACCAAGAGCTTTACGCTTCTTTTGGTTGTAATTATCAGCAGGTCAAATTAATTGCACAGATGCAGGCAAAACGAGACTATTATTACGCTTCTCCTAAAGAAAATCGTATCTTCCAGCTTGCACTGCAGCCTATTGAGCTGCCTTTTGTGACTGCTACAGCAAAATCTGACCAGCTTGCTATGGATCAGATTCTTGCAAATTATCCACGTGAGGAATTTGTAAGAAAATGGTTAGAATATAAAAGCGGATAATCATTAATGTTTGCTAAGAATATTTATATAATATCAGATATTGAAGGAGGTTTTACTAATGGATAATACAACCTTGGCTGGCAGAACAATTTTGTCAGCTATGCTTTTGAGCTTAGGCAGCTCTCAAATTGTGTGGGCTTTAGATGCAAGTGGTGACACATCAATCCCTCCGATTCTGAGTTGGGATTATTACAATGAAAGTTATTATGGAAAGGATTTTGTTAATAATATCATTTTAGGCAGTCAATCTTATAATACTATTAATGGTTCAAGTAATATTATATTGAATAGCGGAGGTAGAGAATCAAATTGTTTTAATACAGTTAATGGTGATTCAATAAATATAGGTAAGGATATTTACACTGGAAATAAGTCTACTGGTATAGGCAATTATGTATTTGCAGGTTCTGATTCTGTTGCGATAGGTTATGGAATATATGACCATAAAGATGTAAATGGTATTAGCTATTATAATCAAGATAATATCAAGCCGACTGGTTATTTATCTGTTGCTTTAGGCAAAGAAATCGAAGCAAATGGGGTTAGTTCTATCGCATTAGGTCATTCTGTTAAAGCTAATGGTACTAATAGTATTGCTATCGGTGAAATGGCAGCTTCTGTAGGAGAAGGTTCTGTTGCTATCGGTTCTGATTCGTATGCGTCGGGATCTGTAGTGTCTTTTGGACACCAAATTGGAGATAATGCTACTACATTAGGTATTAGCCAGCATCCAGATGTAGATGCAAATGGTAAATACAAAAATACTTTAACAAGACGTTTGGTTAATGTAACTGATGGTATCAATAACAGTGATGCAGCAACTAAAGGACAGGTAATCAGTAGAGCAACTTTTTCTGACAATATACTAACTTTGGCTCGTAATAATGGTAAAGATAATGTTACTGTTGATTTGTCAGAATTGGTTACTGATGATTCACTATTTGTTAAATACACTGATAACACCAAGAGTGCTGTAGATATTGGCAGTGCATCCATTAGTACAACCGGGAGAGGTAACTTTGGTTCAATCAGTGTTGGTGGCAACACCTATATTGATGATAAAGGCATTGACGCTAATAGTAAGGTAATTAGCAATGTTGCTGCTGCTGTAAAAGATTCTGATGCAGTAAACAAAAAGCAGATGGAAGATGCTGACGATAAGATTTTGGAAACTTCTAAGGTATACACAGATACAAAAATTAAAAATGTTACTGTAGATGCTTTAAGAGAAGCTAATGACTATACAGACATGCGTTTTAATAATCTTGACCAGAAAATCAACAAGACTGGTGCAGCTACAGCTGCTATGGCAGGTCTGCATCCGTTAGATTTTGACGAGGAACAAAAGCTTAATTTTGCAGTTGCAACAGGCGGCTATCATGGCTCTTCTGCCATTGCTTTAGGCATGTTCTATCGCCCGAATGAGCATGTAATGTTTAATCTTTCTGGTTCTACTAGTGGTTCTGAGCATATGTATAGCCTGGGGGCTTCGTTTGCATTGGATCGTTCTAGTGGAACTCATGTATCGAGCAGACGTGCACTTACCGAAAAAGTACAGCAACTTTCTAAAGTAAATGAGGCTGTAATTAAGCAAAGCATGGAACTGCAAGCAAAGAATGACGAGCTGCAAAGCCAGATCGCAGAATTAAGACAAATTGTTATGGAAATGAAAAAGTCAGCATAACCATTCTCTCTTCTAAATATATAAGTATCCTGCCTCCTTTGTGGGGCAGGATACTCACTCTTATATGTTTATATAAAACCTATAAATTTATACATCCCATACGTTCTATATAAGCGTATAAACCTATATACATATATAAGGAGGACTTCCCTATGGCTAACGAAAAATCACAAGACATTATTTTAGAATCAGATGCTCCTATTAACTACGGAGATGGCGAAACCCCTGTTAAAGACTTTCTTTTGAACAATGATAGTCCAGTTGTTATTGTTAAGGATATGTACGGTGAAGCTATAGAAGCTGTCAATCTTGTTGAATTTGAAGAGTATATGCAAAATGAAGCTGCCGATGCAGAAGATGGCCATAACTTTAATATTGTCAATGACTATGAAATTCTGTATAAGCGTGTTGTTGGCAATAATATAGAGTATCATGCATATCAAGGCAGATATACTGTAGGTGAAATTGATATCATAAAAAATATTCAAGAAAATTTTTCTCCTGCGCAATCCGAAACAACGATGAAAGATTTACCGGTATTTTTTTACGAACACTATCAATTGTGCAGTTTAGAAAATTCCTTAACTAATAAAACAACTAATGCATTTTCTAACTTAAATGAAAGTATAAAACAGGAAAGAAAGGTTTTGAATGCACACGAAGACGGAAAGCCGTTTTACGGGTTGAGAAAGATAGAAGAATTACATAATGCTATTGTAAAAAGCAAAGTAAGAAAACCAAAACATATCATTCTTAATTGCAAAAGTAACGATGAAATTTGTAATCAAGAACACTCAGTGGAAAGATGAGATACATAGAAACATATAGACTTATACATTCTATATATCCTATATAAAAATATAAAAGCATATAAACATATAAACCTATATATTCCATACGAACATATCAGGAGGGATTGATTATGGAAATTCGTAGATACATAGTAGTGGCTGGCGTGATTGGCTCTGTTATTGGTTATGGCTTTAACCATTCGCAGGCAGCTATTGCAGTTATTGATACGCAGAACATTGCACAGCAAGCAAAAACATTTGCCGAATCCGCAAAGCTTGTCACACAGACCGCACAGCAGATTACATTGCAAGCTAAGGAGCTTGCATCTTTTCCGTCTAATCTCATCAATTCTTATAATCAGGGCATTAATAGTAGCTTAGCCAACTTGCAGAATACTCTTACCAAAGCAACTACTACATTCGCTACTACTGCTACTGAAGCACAAATAAAAAGCTATTGGGAAAATAAGTTTCCTCAAATCAACGCTAATGACAATTGGGCTATTAGTGAGCAAAACAACGTGATTATTCAACGCAATATGCGTGAGCAGCAGTCTAGGGATAACCAGGCTATGCTTATTGCCTACAAAGAGATGATGGCTGAGTTAGATGCTAACCAGAAAATGCTTAATAAGCTTCTTCGGAAAAATGCTGATATAGAAGGTAATAAACAAGGTCAGCAATTAGCAAATCAGATTGCAGGCATTAAAGCTAATATTGACCGTATTAATCTTAATATGCAGGCATTGGAAGGCAAGCATAAAGTTGAATCAGCCCAGGCAAAAATCACTGCTGAGGAAAATCAGCAGATTATTGTTGAAGCAAAAGCTCGCGCTGAAGCAACAGAATTGCAAAAAGCTAGGGATAATCAATTTACTACTGCTAAAACAACAAGGCCATTTGAAAAATATGCATTATGAGGTGAAAAACGATGAATTTGAACGGTGATGCATTTCTAGATGGATTATTGAATTTTTTTACTTTGAGTTCGCTTAATGGATTTGAACATTTACTGCCATATGCAGTTGAGTTGTTAATATCATTGGCAATAATAGATATAGCTACAACGTGGACTTTGTATGACGGGCAGTTTAAGCTTTCTCAAATTTGTACCAAGATTATAAAATACGGTTTTTTCTTTTTCTTAGTATATAATATGCCGACTATGATTGATATGATAACTGAATCATTCAAAATTGCTGGCTTGACGGCAGCAGGAATAGATGCACAAGCAAATTTTATAACGCCTAGTGCATTATTGGACAAAGGATTTTCAGCTTGTGGCAATGTATGGGAAAGCTATTCAGTAACAAATACTCCTGCAGGTACTATTATTGTTACAATCATAGCTATGGCACTTACGTTAGGAGCTTTCTTTTTTATTGCTTTACAGGTACTTCTGACGCAGATAGAGCTATATATTTTTGCCGGATTAGCAGTAATCTTAGTCCCGTTTGGCGCTTTAGGTTATACATCTTTTCTCTTCCAACGTGTTGTTTCCGCTGTATTTTCTTTTAGTGTAAAGCTTATGGTAATGTATTTTATTGTTGGTCTTGTTAATGCTAATATTGGTGACGTCAGTAATTTCTTAGCAACAGGTCAGGATGCTAACGGAGCAGCACAAGCCTCTACTTTATCTGTAATGATAAAGCATTCCTTATCTATGCTTACATTAGGTCTCATTGTGTGGAAAGTACCAGAATTAGCTGCCAATATCATGAGTGGAAATCCTACATTCACTGCTGGTGGTGCTATTGGTTCTATGACAGGATTAGCTACAGCTGCAGCAGGAAAAATGGGTGCAGCAGCAGGTGTCGGTAAACTTCTTGGTTCAAATGTAGCATCAGCTTATAGAGATAATGGCAAAATCGGACAAGCATTAGGTAAAGGAAGCTTGAAAACATTAGGTTCTACACTGGGCTCTTATGCTGTAAATACAAGAATTGGCAGAGCTGCTACAGAAGGATTTAACCAATATAGTGATAATAAAGCGAATACTCCGCCTAAATGGTTCAGAGATTTTGAAGATGCACACTTTGATAATAAAAAATGAAGAAGTTAATCATATTATTAGTCAATTTAATATTTTGCGTATCATGTTATGCTGCTCCGCTCATTCCTGGTGGCGTGATAACATCACCATTTGGTGAAGCCAATCACTTTGGACATACGCATGCAGGCATAGATATAGGACTGGGTTCCGGTACACCGATCCTTGCGCCTGCTGCAGGGCAAGTTACTCATGGAGCAGGTGGCGGGTTTATTTATTGGACGCAGATAGATTGCGAGGATGGCCTGACCTATTTTGTTGGCGACTGCCGTGAAGATACGCTTGATTGTCCTACTGGTTATGTTGCTGCAGGAACGGTTATTGGTATAACTGGTGGAGATCCTTATAATGGCCCCTTGGGCATATCAACAGGTCCACACGCTCATATAGAAGTATTTAATGGTACTGGTTATGCTCTTGGAATGCAAGTCGATCCATATCCGTATTTGAAAATGATAGGTGTAGATTTGTCAGGTGAAAATATACCTTCAGGTGACGGACAAGGCAGCGGTCCTATCGGCGGCATATATGGCAGCGACGACGTTGAATTGCCGTGGGGCGTAGAATCTATGCATGAATTTGGCGATAATCTTAATAGCGATATGGAAAGATACAGCCAGGCTGCTATTGATGCTTTTGGTAATATAACAGCATATGCCGTAAGTATCTTAGCTGCTATTGCTATCATTGATTTAACGTTACCTATGCTATTATCTGGTATGGCGTTTTGTTGGATTACGTTAATAACGAAGATATTGAAATATGGCTTTTTCTGCTTTTTAATTTACAATTGGAACGTGTTGATAAATGATTTTTTCTTGTCTATAGTAAGCTCTATATCCGGCTCATTTATTAATGATCCATCAATTATTACGCAAAATTTGACACAGCCACAGATGATTATTCAAAAGGTCGTTTATTTAATGACTCCTGCCCTAGCAAAAATAGCCAGCTATAAGTCTATTGCCTTTATGCTGAATTTAGCATTTATCGTGCCAATATTTCTTACAACATGGATTACCATAATTTTATATTTCTTTTTAGCACTAAAGGTAACTATAACATACATAGAATTTTATTGTTCTGCTGTATTCAATGTTATTACAATGCCTTTCGCAAATTGGAGATTCACAAAATTTATTCCGGAGGGCACATTAGGTCATCTCTTTACAATAACAATAGAGCTTATGGTAACTGCAATTATGATTTGCTTAATGGTTATGTTAATTCAAGATGCAAATCCTGCTGATCTATATTCTATTGTAGATGATAATGGCCATTTGGCTTATTTGGATAGTATTACCGTGATCAAACATTGTAAGATATGCTGTGGCTTATGGGCTTTAGCCTTTCTAACAGGCTTTATACCCGCTAAGATAGCAAAATTAGTAGGTGGTCATTTTGAATTGCGTTAAGAAAATCATTTTTATGTTGGCAGCTGTGCTAACTACCTTATTGCTCGCCAGGATATTTTGTGGCCCTTTAATCTGGCAAAACTTAACAGATTCCGGCCCCCATGGTATATATATCTACGCTCCTAATCAGCAATTAAAGCGCGGTGACTGGTGTGTTGTTAACCTGCCAAATGATGTACCCGGTCTGCACGTAAGCAAAGGATATAAATTGATAAAGCAAGTACGTGCATTCAGTGGCGAGGCTTATGAGATACAAGATAAGGAGCTGATACTCCATAACAAAACATTTCCGATTACTAGAGCAACGTACCTGCCACAGCTACAAAATGGCAACTATGTTGTTCCTACAAATCATTATATGTTTTTAAATGAGCCTGTTCTCTCGTTTGACAGTCGTTATTTTGGTCCTGTCAATGCTGATGATATTCAGTGTAAAGTTATTTTTATACTTGATTATGACGAAATTAACCAATTTTTACTAACGATAAGGAGCTGGTTTAGATGAGCATTATACGAAAATCTTTACTATTGGCTATTAGTGGTGCTATCTTGGCGTCTGTACCATTGGCAACTGCTAAATGGCATTCCCCTATACATCCAGGTGATCATGTTTTTGACGCAAAGCGTTTTACTGATTCTGTCAAGGAAACAGCCGAGATGGTTAAAAATGTGCGGAACAGCTACGAGAAGCTGCGTAATGCCGGTATCTATAATTTAGCAGCTAATATTACAGGATTTGAGGATGCCTATAATACTGCTGCTGATAGCATCAACAATCTTTCTAATGGTAATACTCTTATAAATATCAATAAGAACGGAAAAGATGCTGAAAGTTATAAATACATATCTACCGATGAGGCCATGCATGATATGGGTGGTATAGAGCGAAGGCTTCGCAACGAAAGCTCTGAACGTAAGTTAGCAGAGCTAGAAGTTATCGCTAATACCATTAAAAATACATCTGGTAGAGAAAATGCTATTAATAATATCATCACTCAGCAGGATAACGGTATATTAGCCGAACGGCAAAAAGCCAACGCTGTCGCCATTCTACAAAATATCAATGATATTGATGCAATACGTATGCGTAGTGCATTGTTCGTTGATGATATTCAAAGCCAAGAAGAGAGCTTTGCTGCAGAACGATTAGAAGAGCAAAAGCTAAAAAAAGCAGTTTTCAAGGGTTACGATCCTTATCACCCCACTGATGAACAAAGAATAGAAATGGATAGAGTATCAAAAGATTTAGGGTTTATGCGTATTGGAGAATAAAACTGCATTAGTCCATTACTTATGGTTGGGTCGACCTAGTCCAAATTTTGTGCTCGATTAAGACTTGGTACATTTTGTGGTTTCGCTAGTACATTCTTGTGCTCAAGCTAGTCCAAATCTGTGGGGCAACCTAGTACACCTTTTGTGTTCGCAGGCAAAAATTCCCTGTTCAATAAAAAAATAATGGCTTATACAGACTAACAATTCTGCACAAGCCACATCTAAACAAATAAATCCTCCTTCGTTAAAATAGTAATTGCCTATATGACTAAGACGAAGGAGGATTTTTATCTATGCGTCAGTTTATCACAAATATGCTTAACATTCAAGAGGATAAGATTGAGGAACTACAAACCATTGCGCAGTCCGACGGCTCAATCATTATTAATCTTAAGCTAAAAGTTACCTCTAAGATCTGCCCGTTCTGTTCCGGACCTGTAAAAATTCATGGATACTACCCACGAACACTCACACACTCTACACTGGTCAACCGTAAATGTAGCATTGTTTATCGCCAAAGAAGATTCCGTTGTCCCAAGTGTTCTTATTCTTTTAACGAACTTAATCCCTTTACTAAAGCCAATGACGGACTAACTCACGAAACCAAAATTAATATTTTGAAAGATTTAAAGCATCCCGAAGACACTTATACCAGTGTTGCTGAACGATACCATGTTTCCAAAGCTACTGTTCTAAGATTATTTGACAAACACGTAGATATTATGCGTAAGCCTTTACCAATGGTATTATCCATGGATGAGCACTATTTCCCTGAATCTGATATGAATTCTCTTTACTGCTGCCTGCTCATGAATTTTATCACGGGTGAAGTAATAGATGTACTTCCCACACGCAGAAAGCATTACCTTATTGACTATTTTTCCTCTATCCGTGGAGATATTCAAAACTACACTCTCAAACGCAGCGAACTCAACAATGTAAAGTATATATCCATGGATCTGTATGACAACTTTAGGGATGTTGCACAGATATGTTTCCCCGATGCCGTTGTTTGTGCAGACAGCTTTCATGTAACCAAACATCTTACAGATGACTTTAATAAGATTAGGCTAAGATGTGCACGAAATACTGAAAACCATACCTATGAGTATCTTCTAAGAAAATTTAATTTTGTATTTAACCATACTGCGGACTTAGATAATGAACCAAAATACAACAAAGCCTTAGGCCGTTATGTCAATTTAAGAGATATCCGAGACTTACTGTTTGCTCAATTTCCAGAGTTGGAAATTGCTTATAACTTAAAAGAATTGTATCTGAAATTTAATCAGAGTGGAGAATATCACAAAGCTTCTGGCAGTCTCGAAGAAAACTATGATATACTTAAGAACCGATTTGGTGACTCCGGAATACCTGAATACAATGAATTTTATGGCCTTCTAGTTAATTGGAAACAAGAAATACTAAACTCATTTACAACGATTAATGGCAGGCGCATAAATAACAGTTACATTGAATCGAAGAACAGAATTTTGAAGAAACTTATTATAAATGCCAACGGCTTTAGAAATTTTAAACGAACCCGTAACCGAATCCTTTATTGTCTCAACAAATACGATAAATTCACTCTTTAAAGACGAAAATGGCTGGAGCAATACGCTCCAGCCATTGAAACCCAATAACATGGACTAGGTCGACCACAAAATTTGTACTAGCACGACCCACATATTGTAATAGGTATACCCACAACTACGAACTAGGTCGACCCACACTCATGTAACAGCCCAACCCCAAAATTTGGACCAATGCCCAATATTTACGCTATTCATTAGGCTTTTAGTATTCTTTTTTGATATAACTTCTAGGATTTCATTGTTTGATTATATTTTACACTACAAGTCATCCTGATTAGCTTCTATATTATTGATGTCAGGAATACTGATAATTCTTGTAGCAAGTTTTTCTGCCAAAAACTTATTGTGAGTAATAGCTATAATAGACATACCATGTTTTTCTGCATACTCTAAAATAAAGTTCCAAATATGAGCTTGATTTAAAGCATCTAGCATAGTTGTCATTTCATCAGCAATTAAAAGCCTTGTTTCAGGCTTCAGCACACGTGCTACGCAAAAGCGTTGTAGCTCACCACCACTAAGCTCATTAGGCCAACGGTCATACCACTTTTCCTGAATGCCGATCTGACGAAGCACCTCTTCACTAGGTTCACCAGCCTCGAAAAGCGATTTTTTCATTTTCCAACGTGGATTAAGTGCCTTTTCAGGATGCTGATAAATAAGTTGGATAGGACAAAAGCAGTTTTGCGGTAAATCATGATTATTCCAAAGCACCTTACCTGATAAAGGCTCCAAATACCCTGCAATAATTTTTGCAAGAGTACTTTTGCCATAACCGCTAGGACCAAGTATTACCACACGCTCCCCCTGCTCAACCTCCATACTCACATCCTTTAAAATCCAAGGACCGTTACCATATCGGAAACTAACATTTTTCACCTCAAGAACGGCCACATTCACACCTCATTTCTTTTTTATCTACTTTCCATACTGCAGAACTTAAGCCACATTCAGGACATTTTTCCAAATGGAATCCGTTTTGAGGCAATGCTTGAAAAAGTGCCTTACTGTAAGGATGTTGAAGCCCATCGCCATTTTCCTTAAAATACTTTGTTTCAGCAGTTTCTACAACACGACCATCATAAAAGATAGCAATTTTGTCGGCAATATTAATTGCTAAATCAATATCGTGGGTAATAAGCACCACACCCTTGCCTTGATTAGCAAGTTCTCTAAAATCCTTTAATGCTTCTATTGCCATAGAAAGATCAAGTCCCGGAGTAGGCTCATCGGCTATTATCAACTCAGCATCAGTAACCAGAGCTGTAGATAATAATACGCGTCTTGCCATGCCACCAGAAAGCTGAAATGGATAATACTTTTCTACTGCCTTCTTTAAATTAAAATGCTCAAAAGCTTTTTCCTGTAAATTTTTAACAGCATCACCCATTATTCCACAAACTTGCTTACCAACCTCCATTAAAGGATCAAGGAATGCTACCGATTGTGGAATGAATACGATCTCCTTTCCGCGTAGCTCAACAATAGACTGACTATCAAGCTTAGTTTTTTTATAAAAAATATCACCCTTTGATTTAGCATTATCCGGCAAAATATCCATAACTGCATGTGCTAAAAGACTTTTTCCAGATCCACTAGAACCTACAATGGCCAATATCTCACCCTTGTTTAAGCTTACGCTCAGATTAGATATAGGCCAGATTATTATCTTTTCCATATCCCTATTATAGCTTTCAAAACCAATAGACAGGTTATTTACTACTAAAAGTGTATTTTCTCTACTGTTCATAGCCTACTCCTATTCACGTGAGCTTTGCGGGTCCACTAAAATTTTCATATAATCACCTATATAGGTAAACAGATGCACAACTAAAAGCAAAGCTATACCAGGGAAGAAGCCCAACCACCACATTCCAGTTGCCAGATACTTCATAGACTCGGATAGAATTATACCAACTGCAGGTGTATCTAATGATAGTCCATAGCCAAGGAAGGTTACACCCGCCTCATGAAGAATTGCATGAGGAAAAAGCAAGACCAAACCAACAATGTACTGTGGAAAAACATGAGGCACAATATGCTGCATAGCAATATGCAAGCGACTTTTACCCATTTTGCGAGCCACCTGTACATATTGAGTACTTCTGATCTGCATAACCTCAGCTCTGACGATACGCGTCAATCCCGGCCAGTGAGTGCATACAACGCCAAAAATTACACCGTTAGCACCGCCACCAACTGCAATAGAGATTAAAAGCAGCAAAACTAAATGCGGCACTCCCATGCAAAGATCAACACAAAAATTTACTGCATCATCTATCCAACCACCAAATATAGCAGACATACTACCTAAAATCAATGCAATAACTGAGCTCAAAAAAGCTGCCATAAGGCCTATCTTGATACTAAGCGACAAACCGCAAATAGTTCGATAGAACATATCTCGTCCTAAGTTATCTGTCCCAAAGGGATGTTCAAGCGATGGTGCTAAACGCTTCAAGTCATAGTTTGGAGCGTATAAATTTGTATCCATAAACACACCCCAAAGACAAATACCTAACAGAATAAATATACCCACTGCAATGAACAAGGTCGTTTTCCTACGAGGATTGAGCCAGATTTTTTTTGTTTTTTCATTAGACACTGCTCTTCCCTCCTTCTCTAATCTGCGGATCAATAACTCCATAAGTAATGTTAGCCATCAAATTACCGAAGAAAATAAAAAGAGAGCTACACAACGCAATACTTAACAAAAGCGGTGCATCACCATGCAGACCTGCATGGACAACGGCATTGCCCAAACCAGGGTAAGAGAATACCTGCTCAGCCAAAACTGAGCCACCGAAAAGCTCACTAAAATAGTAAAACTGTAGCGTAACAGCAGGCAAACAAATATTACGTAAGCCGTGACGCATAATAATCTGATGAGAAGATTCACCACGGGCTTTTGCAAAAAGCACATAATCTGTTGATAATATATCTATCAGCTTTTGTCTTGTATGCAATGTAATATTAGCAATGCCAGTAATACTTAACGTAAGAGCAGGAAGCACAAGATGGTGCAACTTTTCCATTAACGTAACCTCACTTGATAGCTTGCCTGCAGGAGCAGCCAATCCTAACGGAAACCACCCTAATTCTACTGCAAAAACCATTACCACTAATAGTCCTATCCAAAATACCGGTGTCGATGCCAATATCAGACAGAATGTCTTGATGCATTTATCTACCATACTGTTCTTGCGACTGCCAGATAAAATTCCTAGAAGAAAACCTATAACGCCAGTAAGTACCCAAGCTGTGCCCATAAGCCATAAAGAAGCTTCAAAACGCTCAGCAATAACCTTTTTTACAGGCTGATGATAGGTTACAGATTCACCCATATCACCATTTAGTACATGTTCCCCCCAAATAACATATCGTTCGACAGGAGACTTATTCAAGCCCCACTCTTCCGAAATTCTATCGCGTTGCTCCTCTGAAATTCTTGCTTCACCTAAATATGCGTCTATAGGATCTATAGGAGAATAAGTAACCAGGAAGAAGCTTAGCATGCTCACTGAAACTAGTAATAGTAACATACGTACAATAGTTTTCCAAAAAAACTTAAACCTCACTCCTTGACCTCCTATTTATTATCCCATGTCCAAGTATTCATATATTCAACAACAGAAATACCTTGTCCACGTATAGGGAACTTTCCTAGATCAGGAATATTTAAACCATCCTTAGCAAAGTACACTAAACTGGGAGAAGTAATATATAAAAACGGAACATCTTTATCAGCGAGATTTTGAGCATTAATCCAATGTTTATAGGAAACTGTAACTTCATCGGCATTTAATGCATTATAAATTTCCTTGTCTACTAAAGGATTGTTATAAGATGGAGAATTTCCGATAACCTGTTTTCCTATTTGTCCGCTTTCATAATTACGATAATAAAATACAGGGTTAAGATCTGCAAATGTCCAACACGTCGGAATAGCACGTGCCTTTCTGGCCACAGCCCAAGCCTCAGATTTAGGATTAATCTTTATGCCAAGTTTCTTAGCATCTTGTGCCAACGCCACAACAGTATTATATCTATCCAAGTCATTACTTCGTCCGGTAATAGTAAACTCTGCTTTTAAGCCATCCTTTTCACGCACACCATCTCCATCCGTATCTTTCCAACCAGCGGCTTCCAAAATCTTCTTGGCTTCTTCGACTTTGTTATCTTCAAACTTAATATTATTACTCCATGGTACATGGGAACTTACGCCATATGCCGGCTCTCCCAAACCATTCAAGGCATTTTTTATAATTTCTTTTCTATCAATACCTATATTCAAAGCCTGGCGAATTGCCAAGTCAGATGTAACATTATTACCAATCTTTTCACCATTCTCGCTAGTTTCTTTAATGGTAGGCAGATTAATCGCAAAGCTATCAATAGTCTTTAAAACCAAAACTTTCATACCATTGACCTTAGTATGAGATGATTCACCATTAATCAGTATTAAATCAACCTGGCCTGATTTTGCAGCAGCAAGAGCTGTATCTTCATCCATTTTCAAAATATTAACACGTTTAAACTTAGATTTAGTTCCATAATAGTGTTCATTAGGTTCTAAAATAAGTTGTTGATTCTTTTTCAATTCTACAACACGCCATGGACCAGAACCTATAGGATGATCACCATAGCCATCTTTATAAGCGTGAGCAGGTACAATACCAATTTCAGATAAGCTATAAGGGAATGTCGACCATTTCTTTTTCAAAGTAAAGGCAACAGTATAATCATCCTTTGCCACAACTTTTTCCAGCATAGTCAGATCTGCTGCTGAAGCCTGCTTCATAGTTTTTTCAAAAGTAAAAACTACATCTTTGGCAGTCAACGGTTTTCCATCACTGAAAACAGCATCTTTTCTCAGGGTATATGTATAAACTAAACCATCAGCACTTACCTTAGCGTCAGTAGCCAAATCAAAAATAAGCTTATTGTCCTTTCCTACAGTTAAAATATGACTATGGAAAATATCAGGTGCCCATACACCATAACCAATAGTTGGGTCAAATTTTCCTGCCACTAAATTAGGACCAACAGAAATTGTTAACTCATCCTTAGATGTGGTTTTTTTATTGCTATCTCCACCACAGCCAGATAAAATCATTGAACCAACCACCAACGATGTCAGCAATACAGATTTAAAATTCACACTGATTCCCCCTTTTTTTTACAGAATATCTTATTAGTAATTATACCAATTATCATTCTACCTTATATTGTCTTTAGTGTCAATAAGTATTCATAACTGGAAAAATATTGAAAGTAGCAAAATCAAATTTTGTTATGGCTTTTACAACAATTTCTCAGTTTGGTATAACAGAAAATAATAAAATTTTTTCTTCAAAGAGCCATGTAACGAATTTTTAATAGTCTATTGCCAGTGCTAGAGTAAAATCTTTGAATTTTTTATGTTTTTTTGTGAAAAAATTGATGATACTAAAAACAACAAAATCAAGCCAAATTTAGCCTTCCAACAAGTGATTTTTGACGTTTAAATCCTAAAAATTCCCGTTCACGAAGTTTTGCGACTGAAATGTAGACCTTTAGCGCTACCAGAAGTTAACGCTGATGCTTATGCATCAGCGTTTTTTATTGTGTAAATTACGCCACAGAACCTAATACACTTTCTGCATCCTTTGACAGAAACCCTACTCACAAAATATTTCTAAACAAAGCATAGATTTCTGCACACAAAACAGGCAGCAAATCCGCTGCCTGTTTTACTTATTCCATATGCTTATTACAATCTGCGCATAACAAATCCTTGCGCAGCATCATCCCACAAAAGCTCCAGCTGCAAATCCGTGCAATATTTTCTCTGCATGCCAAAGGTTGCTTCCGGAGGCATATATTCATATTGGCTGAGCAGAATAAAACGTCCGCTGCCATCCGTATTAATCTTGGTCACAATTTGCCGCCATTGGTCAACGGCATAGCCGTTTTTCGCTAAATCCTCCAAGGTTACATAAGTCAGCCATTGTCCGTTTTGCTTACCGATAAGCCAATAACCGCAGTTCTGCGCATGAGCGCCGATAGTGGCATTTATTTCAAAAAATATGTTTTCGGGATTTGCAGTAAAAACATCCCGCACCCTATATCCAACCATTCCATTCTCCGCAGGAGCAAAGGTCTTATAAACATCTTTGGTATTTTTGTTCATCAGCTGCAGAGTGCCGTCATCGGCAAGAAAGAATTGCACTCCCTCCTCCTCATCACTGATTGCCAGCTCTCTGCTGTTCATATAAAGAAATGTCCCGTCATCAGCAGTCAGAAATTCCGCTGCCCAAACCTTGGGCACATCTGTAAGCAAGCACACGAGGCAAAGCAAAAACAAAAATAAGCAGGAAAACAATTTCTCAGCAATACGCATATTCATCAACCTCCTAAATTAGATTCATCAATCCTGTCATTACAATTATAGCAACAAAAATGCTTTTTCTCCCCACCCCAAAGCACCATTTCCGGTAGGGCGGAAGAAATTTTCTTATGCTAAACGGCAAATTTCCCAAAGCTCAAATTAAAAAGCTGCAGCCTGCTCCCGTACTCAGGAGCATAGCTGCAGCTTTTGCTTTTATTCTATTGTTATAACAGAACTGCTCTCTTATGCTTTACACCAGTTCTTCTCTGGACTCATGAATCTTCTTCAAAAGCTCATTACCGGCAATACCCGGTCTAGTCATTTCCGCAGGAGCAAGGATAACATCCAAATCCTCTTTGCTCAGCACCTTGCGTTCAATGAGCAGGTCCTTAATGTTTCTGTTGGTTGCCAGCGCCTCCTTCGCCAAAACGGAGCAGGTTTCGTAACCGATATGCGGCAGCAGTGCGGTAACAATGCCCACGCTCTTATCCAGCCATTCCGCGCATTGGGCACGGTTAGCCTTAATTCCGTCTACGCAGCGGGTGCGCAGAGTATTAACGGCATTGGTCAGGAAACGCAAGGAATTGAAAATATTGTAGGCCATAACAGGCTCCATAACATTAAGCTGGAACTGGCCGTTTTCTACGCCGAAGGCCACAGCCAAATCGTTGGCAATTACCTGATAGCAGGTCTGATCCACTACCTCGGGGATAACGGGGTTTACCTTACCCGGCATGATGGAGGAACCGGGCTGACGTGGCGGCAGCGTAATTTCGCAGAAGCCTGCTCTCGGACCGGAGGCCATCAGACGCAGGTCATTGGAAATTTTAATCAGCGAAAGTGCCGATGTTTTCAAACTGGAGGATAAATCGGTGAAGATATCCGTGTTACTGGTAGCATCAACAAGATTGTCCGCGGTAGTGAAGCTCTCGCCGGTAACCAGCGTAAGCTGCTCGCAAACCTCTTTGATATATTCGGGATCGGCATTCAGACCTGTGCCGACTGCTGTTGCGCCCATATTCATGGTGTGCAGCAGCTCACAGCTGCGGCGGATGTAGTTACTGCGTCTGCGCATGGAGGAAGCAAAGGCTTTGAACTCCAGGCCTAAGGTAATAGGCACAGCGTCCTGCAGATGTGTACGGCCGATTTTCAGTACATCCTTGAATTCCTCGCCTTTCTTATCAAAGGAATCCGCCAGGTTTTCCAAGGCAATAATAAGCTGTTCGGCGCGCATCAGAGCGCAGACACGGATGGATGTAGGAATAACATCGTTAGTGGACTGCGACATATTGGCATGGTTATTAGGGCTGATATAATTATAATCGCCGCGCGGACGACCGAGAATTTCCAAAGCACGGTTACAGATTACTTCGTTCGTATTCATATTGAAGGATGTTCCGGCACCGCCCTGAATCGGATCGGTCGGGAACTGGTCATTCAGCTTGCCGCTGATAATATCATCGCAGGCCTGCACCATAGCATTGCCGATTTTTTCATCCAAAAGACCGATTTTCATATTGGCCAAGGCCGCAGCCTTTTTGACCATACCCAAGGCTTTGATAAAAAGCGGATCGGCAGTATAGCCTGTAATCTGGAAGTTTTCCATGGCACGCATGGTCTGTACACCATAATAAGCATTATCTGGAATTTCTAATTCACCTAAAAAGTCGTGTTCTTTACGCATAATACATTTGCCTCCTTCTCCAAAAGCGTGTAAAAGCTGCTTTTAATCGAAATCTGTATTATGTATACATAATACATTCAAGTCACAATTCTGTCAAGCGCATTATTATGAATTTTGAGAAATTAACTTACAAAAAAGAAGTGCCTCAAGACGCTAAGCTCAAGGCAGCTCAAAATAATCTGCTTTAGATAAAATCTACCACACCATTCTCCAGATGGTACATAGCACCGATAACGCGCAGGCCTTCCTGATGCTCAACCTTTTGAATCTCCAGGCTTGCTTCGATTTCCGCTTCACAGCTTTTGACATTCAGGCAGGCAGCCTTATACGGGTCGCACTCGTCGCCAATCGCTGCTTTGATTTTATCCGTAATAAATTTGATATAGCCCTCCGGATCATGATTGATTGCAGCATGCACCGCACCGCAATGCGTATGCCCCATAACAACAATCAACGGTGCGCCCAGATGACTGGCAGCGTATTCAATACTGCCCAGCTGATGCTCATCAATCACATTACCGGCAATACGGATAACAAACAGCTCGCCGATACCTGTCATAAAAATATTCTCCGGAATTACGCGAGAATCAGAGCAGGTAATAATAATCGCATAAGGCTTCTGACCGTTAACCAAGGTATCTGTTCTCTTTGCCTGCGAAATGTCCTCGCTGTTGACCTTGGCATCAATATATCTGGCGTTACCTGCTTTTAATTTTTCTAAGGCCTTTGCCGGTGTTGTTGTTATATGCTTAATCATAAAATCGCCCCTCTTAGAACATACTTTGCAAAAAAATCATTCGGTAATCGCTATCTTGATAACTCCGTCTAATCTATTTTCGAAAATGCGGTAAGCTTCCTCGATATTCGCCAGCTTGAAGCGATGCGTAATCAGCGGCGTGGTATCAATTTTGCCTTCTTCAATCAAGCGCAGAATCTCCGCACAGTCGCAGCCATCCACGCCACCGGTTTTGAAAATAAGATTCTTGCCGTACATATCGGGCAAAGGCAGGCTCTGCGCTTCATCGTAGAGCGCCACAACCGTTACGATAGCATTCGGACGCGCGCATTTCCACGCGAGCTGGAAGGTGTCGCGACCGCCGGCAACCTCCAGAACAACATCCGCACCGCCATGGTCGGAATGCTCCTTAACAAACGCTTCGCACTCCTCAGGCTCGCAAAGCAGTACATCGGGATAATGCTTTCTGACAAACTCCGCTCTGGCAGCATCCTTCTCGCAGATGATGATGCGCTTTGGCTGCTTCAGCATAACGCACAGCAGGGTGCAGATACCCGTCGGACCGGCACCGATAATCAGTACGGTATCCTCCTCGGTGATTTCCGAAATACGTGTTGCCCAAAAGCCGGTAGCAAGAATATCGCCTACAAAAAGTGCCTGCTCATCGGTAACGCTGTCGGGAATTTTGTTCAACCCCTGGTCAGCATAGGGCACGCGCACAAATTCCGCCTGTCCGCCGTCAATGCGGCAGCCAAGTGACCAGCCGCCATGAGGATCGGTGCAATTATTGACAAAACCCTTCTTGCAGAAGAAGCATTCGCCGCAGAACGTTTCTACATTTACCGTCACGCGGTCACCGGGCTTCACGGTTTTTACGTCTGCGCCGACCGCTTCCACAACGCCAACCATTTCATGGCCCACGGTAATTCCAGGCACAGCACGAGGTACCGAGCCATGCTTAATATGCAAATCACTGGTGCAGATGCTTCCCAAGGTTACGCGCACAATAGCATCACGCGCAGAAGCAAGCTGCGGCTTGGCCTTTTCCTGCAGAGCAAACTTACCGTATTCAATATAAGTTAATGCTTTCATAAATTTGCAGACCTTCTTTCTCTATTTTTTGCTTCACTGAAGCTCATATCGCTTCCCTCATTATATCATAATATTGACGCTGTGGATAATGACATAAGCAACATGTCACGCAATACTATCTTCGCTGTTAAATTCAATAAGCTTTCTAAATAAAGAAATCACAACTTTTTCGCTGATAAAAACACCGGAATGTGTTAAAATATTAGTTAGATTTTTTAGGAGGCCTTATTCATAATGCATCAATATCTCTTTTTTATCGGCGATTTTCCCATACGCATGTATGGTCTGATGCTCTGTACAGCAATATTTTTAGCCACCGGCACTGCCTACTTTTTAGCTAAGCAGGACGGACGTTGGCACGAGCACATTTTAGACATCGGCATCTACGGCGGCTTTGCCGGTCTCATCGGCGGCAGGCTGTGGGATGTTTTCTTCTTCGACTGGGATTACTACAGCCATCATCTGCTGGAAATCCCCTTCGTCTGGCAGGGTGGCATGGCCGTGCAAGGCGGTATGCTGGCAGGCATTGCTGCCGGCATTGTTTACTGCAAGCTGCATGACATCGACTGGGTAGCCTTGGCTGATATCATTTCGCCTTCTCTGCTTATCGGTCAGTCCATCGGACGCATGGCCAACCTGCTCAACGGTGACGCCTTCGGCACACCTACCGGTGGCAGCTTCGGTATTCTGTACCCGGAAGGCACGCTGGCCTACAAAACCTACGGCCCTGTTCCCCTGTGGCCGGCAGAGGTTTGGGAAGGTCAGCTGGACATCGTCATTTTTGCCCTGCTGCTTTTATTCCGCACTACAAAGCATGCACGCGGTCAGGCTTTATGTATGTACGCCATGCTTTATTCCGTAGTCCGCTTCTTTTTGGAAATGCTGCGCGGTGACTACGCCGAGCCCTGGATGTTCGGGCTGAAGTCCGCTCAGGCAACCAGCTTAGGCTTCTTCCTCGTTGCCTTAGGCTTCTTCATTTACTGCGGTTGGCTGGAAAAACATCAGCCTGCTGCCAAAGAAAAAGCTGTCGGCAAAAAATCTAAAAAATAATTGCAAAAAAGTGTTGACAAGAAGCGTACTTTTCGCTATAATATCATTGTTGCTTGAAACAACAGCAACGCTGATGTGACTCTGTAGCTCAGTTGGATAGAGCGTTTGACTACGAATCAAAAGGTCGCAGGTTCGAATCCTGCCAGGGCCACCACTTGAAACTAAACTCTGTAACTTCGGTTACAGAGTTTTTTGTTTTTGCGGATAAAATATATTCTTCCGCTAACCGGTACTCCCCCGCTTGTTAGCACCACCATTCAGTCTTATAATAATGATATATAATCAAAACCGTGAGGTAACTTTATGAACGTAAAATATTCTAAAATAGCCTGCATCATCCTGGCGTCCGGCGTAGGCCGCCGCTTCGGCGCCAACAAGCTGCTGACAGCCATCGACGGAGCGCCCATGCTGCAGCACATCCTTGATATCAGCCAAGGACTTTTCCCCAAGCGCATCGTTGTAACACGCCATAAGGATGTTACGGATATATGCGCGCAGCAGCAAATTCCCTGCCTGCTCCACGACAAGCCCTATCTGAGCGACACCGTGCGCTTGGGCACATCATATATACAGCAGCAGCTGCCACAGGCCGAAGGCCTGCTTTTTGCCGTTGCCGACCAACCGCTTTTACAGCAGACAACACTCATCCGCCTTGCCGAAAGCTTTTTAGCGCAACCGCAAAAAATTCATCGCCTGTATTACGAAGAAACTCCCGGCAATCCCATTATCTTCCCTGCAAAATTTTCCGACGAGCTGCAACAGCTGCCGCAGGACAAAGGCGGTTCCGTACTGACAAAAAAATATCCTGAACTGGTAGTAAAAGTACCGGTTCAGGATATCAACGAGCTGCTGGATATCGATACCCAACATGATAAAACTAAGCTTGAGCGTCTTCGCCCCTATTCAGAATAACATTCAGCAGAATTGCTACAAAGGCTGCCGGAACGATACCGGATTCACCGAACATCATGCGCATAGCCTCCGGGCAGTGTGCCAGGATGCCAGGTGTAGCTCCCATGCCGTAGCCAACGCCTAAAGCAACGGAAATAATCGTCAGGCTGCGCGGGTTAAGCTTCTCTTTAGTAACCAGCTGAATACCGCTGACAACAATCGATGAGAACATCATTACAGCAGCGCCGCCCAGAACGGATTGCGGCATAATGGAAACCAAAGCGCCCAGCTTAGGAATCAGGCCGCAGAGAATCAAAAATACCGCACCGGTTGCCAAAGCAAAACGGTTAACAATCTTCGTCATAGCAACCAGACCTACATTCTGAGAGAAGGAAGTATTGGGCAGTACGCCGAAAACAGCAGCGATAGCAGAGCCAATGCCGTCACAAATAACGCCGCCGGACAATTCCTTGTCCGTAGCTTCACGGTTCAGACCGCTTTCGACAACGGCAGAAATATCACCGACAGTTTCAACTGCAGTAACAACAAACATAATCAATACCGGCATAATAGCACGCATATCAAATACGATATCAACCGGCATAAACTGAGGCACAGCGAACCAAGAAGCATTCGCTACCTTATCCCAATGCAGTACCCAGGACTTGGTATATTCCACACCGTCGGGAGTAACTGCAGTTGTAGGCAGCACAAAGCCCATGAAAATCGCAGCGATATAGCCTGCAATAATACCAAGCAGAATGGAAGAAGAGCTTAAAAAGCCCTTAGTGCCATGCTTAAAGAAAAGGATAACACAAAGCACAAACAAGCCAAGCAGCAGGTTTTCGATAGAACCGAAGTCCTTAGTCTTGAAGCCGCCGCCAAAGGAATTGATACCTACGGAAATCAGCGACAGACCGATAGACAGTACAACGGTACCGCAGACAACAGGCGGGAAGAAGCGACGGATGTGCTTGAGCACGAGGCCGAGCACCGCTTCAAAAACGCCGCCGATAATCGAAGCACCCATAATAGCGCCATAGGCGACAACACCACTGCCTAAGGTTGCAACGATACCGGCAAATACACCGATAAAGCCGGAGCTTGTACCCATGATAATAGGCACCTTGCCACCGCAGGGACCAACGGAATATAACTGCAGCAGAGTTACCAGACCTGCAACAATCATCGCATTCTGAATCAAAACAACCTGCAGCTGTTCAAAACCGGCACCGCCGACAATACCGCAGGCACCGCCAATAATCAGAACCGGTGTAAGATTGCCGACAAACATAGCCAAAACATGCTGCAGACCTAAAGGAATAGCCGAGCTCAAAGACAGCTTGCCTTCAAACTTGTAGGCTTCCTCAGACAGTTTAACAAACTTAGACATATAAGCACCCCTTCATTTTTTCATGCATATATTTTATCGCATATCAGGCAATATTGTAAAGAAAATTACAGAGAAAATCCGTATAAATTTTATCAGATAGCCTTTTTTGTTCGCAATTCAAAAGAGAAATTTAAAAATGAGCACCGACGACGTACTTTCGCTACGTTGAGGTGCTCATTTTTATATAGATAAAGTATGTGCTACATTCCTTTTTACTTATCAGCATAACACCGGAAGGTACCGAAACGCTTTACTATTTAAACAGAACGCGAAGAAAATATTCGATAACTTTACCATTAAACAGAACGCGGAAAAAGTACCGGAGACGAAGAAGGAGGGCCGACGGCGTACTTCCCAGTACGTCGAGGCCCTCCTGATGAAGTACACGGTGCTTTATCCACGTTCTGAAACGCGTTCTGAACGAGTTTGGATCAACTGTGCTGCAATACTCACCGCAATCTCCGCCGGCGTCTCACTGCCTATATCGATTCCGATGGGCGTGATAACACGTGCGAGCTGCTGCTCGCTGTAACCGTCCGCCAGCAAAGCGGCTCTGGCCATGGCTGCTTTATTTTTACTGCCCATAATGCCGATATAACCCACAGGCGTAGTCAACAGATAACGCTCCACATTAGCGTCATGCACATGGCCACGCGTCATTACTACCGCATAATCCTTAGCCGTCAGGCTGCAAGCCTCCTGCAGCTTAGTAAAATCAACCTGCTGTACATGCTCCGCCTGCGGAAAGGCTGCCGCATCCGCAAACTCCGCCCTGTCATCCAGCACGATGCATTTAAACCCGAGATGACTCAAAAGCGGCACCAGCTCACGCGCAACATGACCTGCGCCAAAAACATAAACCGAACCGTCATAATCATACTGCTCTGCATAATAGGCGCAGCCGTCTATATCAACTACACCTCTGCGACCTGCAAGCTGCAGGTCCTTTTTTATTTGCGGCAGTGCGTTGCCTTCACCCAAAGGCAGTAAAAACCACCAGGGAGCATGCTGCTTCATTGCACTAAGAGCTTCCTCTGCCAAATCCCCCGTTTCTTCCCCCGCAGGCAGGTAGCAGAACTGCACCTGACAGCTGCCGCCGCAGGCCATACCTGCTGCCGGAGAGAGGTCAAACGTTTTGACAAAGCTGCCGCCACCATTCTGCAGACGCTGCTGTGCCAGCTGCTGCGCCGCATATTCCATACCGCCGCCGCCGATGGTTCCGTAAAGCAAACCCTTTTCTCCGACTAGCATATAGGCGCCGCTGGTGCGCGGAGTAGAGCCTTCACTCTCAATCAATGCAACAAGATAGCAATGCTGCGAATCCAAAGCCTGCGCCTGTATTTTTTTCATTAAATCCTTCATTTTTCTTTCTCCTGTGCATAACGGCAGACTAATTCCAGGACGCTGCCGGCAATGCAACGCGCCTTATCCGAAATCGTAAAGCAGTTGGCCAGTTCTTCTTTACGCGGGTCGATATCGGCAATTTTAAAGCCTTCGGTAACAGCAAAGCCATCGCGAATCATACCGCGAATAAGTCCGGAGAGAGTTGCCGTTACCGGCACCTGATTAGCGCCGTCGGTAATAGTTGCAATAGTTTCGCCCTTTTCCACAATGCTGCCAATGTCATGAACAACGTGCAGAACACCTGCGCAGGGTGCGTGCAGCACACGCTCCTTGCTATAGCCTGCGATATTACCGGGCACGCCGCTGTTAGGTGCAGCACTGCCGCTGCGGATAATGCGTCCCAGGTTATGACCGCGCTTCGTTTCTACAATTACGTCGGCATCTGCGCCCACGCTGAAGCCGGGGCCTAAAGCAATAACAAGCGGTGCCATTGTACTGCTTGTACCAAGATTGCGCTTGGCAATAATCGCATCAATCACAATATCAGGCGCAAAAGCATGCACACTCTCCGCTGCTGCGTCAACCAGCACCGGCACTTCACCGCGCTCCCAGACAGCGTCTGCTTCCGCCAGTGAGTTTATCAAATGTGCAGTCAGACCTTCTACCTGAGCGTTGCCTTGATACACCGCTTCGCACAGCGCTACCTGTCGACGAATTGCAGCAGGCTTAGCGCATTCCAGCACTAAAACTTTGAAGCCCGCTCCCCACAAGCGATGGATAACGCCTGTTGCCAGGTCACCGCCACCGCGTACAATAATCTTCAGCATTTGCTATCTCCCCCTTCACGAAGCCATATTCTTCGCTCGTCTATTCCTTCACCCACTAACAGCCGAAGCATTTCCTCCTGCTGCGCTGCTTTTAGCAGGTCGCATTTATTCAAGACAATATAATAAGTGCGTGTTCCTACATTTTTGCGTGATCCTTGCTCAGACAGCAGCAAAGCAGCCAGCATTTGTTCATCAATGACAGAATCTAAGCTGCAACCCAAAAGCGCTGCCGCCGGCTGTGGACGCTGGCAAGCCTGCGCCAACGGGCGGCACAAAGCATCCATCCCCGCAACAGCCAGCACTATGTCACTGTCAGGCAAAAGTACAGGCTCATGTGCTGCAGGTGCTTTGCAGGGATGATGCTTGGAGCCGTCAGCCTCACACAAAATTACGTCAGCCTGCAGCTGCAGCGCTTCATATAAATCTTGCGGCGGTGCCGTCAGCTTACCTGTTGACAGTTCCGGTGTACCGATAACGGCATAACGCCCCTGCTGCCACAAATTTTGCACCGCAGGCACATCGGCAGCAAAGCTGCCATCTGCAGGGCACAGGATATGCGTACTCGTCAGCACCAATACCTTGCGCCCACAGGCTGCCCATGCCGCTGCCAGCTCGTACATAACCGTCGTTTTACCGCCGCCGCCGACCAGACATATAGTATGTTTTTTCCCGTCACTGAAAAAATCAAAGGGACAGTGCGCCATCAGCTTCACCTCGCCTAAAATTACTTATATTATAACACACTCACTGAAAAAGGCTGTCGCTTACCTGCGACAGCCTTCAATAACATTAGCCTTTATTTGCCTTGAGCAACAGCAGCGATAACTTCTTCAGTCAGATCCTTGCCGCCGAATACAACAGCACTTGCATCAACTACATTAGCAATGCCATGAGCTTTTGCTACCTGGCCGATAGTTTTGCGGATTTTTTCGCGGATAGGATTCAGCAGGGATGCTTCCTTCTTATCTACCTGAGCGGATAATTTTTCGCCCAGCTCGCGTCTGCCCTTGTCGTCAAGTTTCGGAGCCTTTTCGTTGAATTCATTTTCAGCCTTTTGGCGCTCCAGATTGATAACGCTCATAGTAGTCTGAATATCAGGATAGCTGCGGAAAACACGTTCAACATTTACATAACCCAAATCTTCCGCAAAAGCACTGGTTGCGCAAGCTAAAGCCATAACCAAAGCCATAATCAAAGTCAATAAGCTCTTTTTCATTAAAACAGTAACCTCTCTTCTTAAGATTTTGATACTAATATTATCTTACACTATTTCCTATAGAAAAGCAAGCTGTTTATAATTGGCCGCTCTGCCACGTACGTTTGCGCAACGGCGGTGCAGGATAAGCCTTGCGGCTTGTTTTGAGCCCCTGCCGCACAAGGCATTCCGCCAGCGCCACAGGTGCCACCGCCGGGTCAACAACAGGAACGCCCAGACGCTCACTGAGCGGGTGCGCCAAACCTAAAAAGGATAAGCAACCCAAAAGCAGTACCTGCACTCTGCCTGCCGCCAGCAAATTTTTGCCGGCTTCCGTAAGCAGGTCAAGAACACGCTCACGCTCTGCCCACAAATCAACACCACGGGCCTCAATGCCGCCGATTGCAGCAATACGCGCAGGATCAACACCGCATTGAGCAACAAAAAGCTGCTTTTCCGCATAACGCGCAGTATCTGCCAGCAACAGTCCTGCCTGCCTGCCTACCAGCGGTGCCAGAAGGCAGCTCGCCTGACCGCCGCCTACTACAGGTATGCTTACCACCTCACGGCAGGCATCCACCGCAGGGTCACTGAAGCAGTAAAGCACGACTGCGTCATAGCCTTCGCTTTCCGCACGCACAGCCATTTTGATAATCTCGGGCGCAGCAAGCGCAGCATCCAGAGCAGAATCAATTTCGATATGATTTTCAACAAGGCACTCCATGTGCAGCTCCACATCCGGACCTACATGCGCACTGAGCAGATGACAGCGTACTGCCATCTGCTCAGGAGTAACCCCAAAGTCAGGATTAATTATAAATATTTTCATTAGTGTATCCTTATACCAAAACAGAAGCAAGGAACTTCTTCGCACGTTCCGTTTTCGGATGATTGAATACTTCATCCGGCGTACCGCTTTCAATCAGATAACCGCCGTCCATGAAATAAACTGTATCCGATACGTCCTTGGCAAAACCCATTTCGTGGGTAACCAGAACCATGGTAATACCGGTATTGGCAAGCTGCTTGATAACATCCAGTACCTCCTTGACCATTTCCGGATCAAGTGCGGAGGTAGGCTCGTCCAAAAGCAGTACCTTCGGCTCCATCGCCAAAGCACGCGCAATCGCTACACGTTGCTTTTGGCCGCCGCTCAGACGGCTGGGATATTCATTGGCTTTGTCGGAAAGATTAACCTTTGCCAACAGCTTCATAGCCTTTTCCTTGGCCTCCTGCTTGGACAGACCGTTGACTACACGGGGAGCGTAGGTCATATTCTCCAGAACAGTCATATTGGCAAAAAGATTAAAATGCTGAAACACCATGCAGGCATTCTTGCGGATATCTTCAATTTTAATTTTGGAATTTACGATGTCCTTACCTTCAAATAAAATCGCTCCGCCAGTAGGCTGCTCCAGCAGATTGATACAACGCAGCAGCGTAGATTTTCCTGAACCGGAAGAACCGATAATGGTCACAACCTCACCTTTTTTTATTGTCAGGGAAACATCCTTAAGGACCTCTAAATCACCAAAGCTTTTAGACAGGTGTTGAATCTCAATCACTGATGCGTACCTTCTTTTCTAACAAACCGCCCAAAAAGTTCAGGGCCATAACCAAAACATAATAAACAGCAGCAGCTACGATAAAGGCTTCAAACGCACGGAAGGTTTTTGCCTGTATCAGATCAGCCCAACGCAGCGTATCGGCAACACCGATAACGGAAACAAGGCTAGAATCCTTAAGCAGCATAATGCTTTCGTTTACCAGAGAAGGCAATGCATTCTTAATAGCCTGCGGGAGAATAATATCCAGCAGAAAGCGATGCTTAGGCACGCCCAAGGACATTGCTCCCTCCCACTGACCTTTGTCGACAGCAAGAATACCGCCGCGCAGTGCCTCGGAAATATATGCGGCACTGTTCAGGCCAAAGGAAAGCACGCCTGCCTCCAGGGCAGAAATAGTATAGCTCGTCAGCTGCGGTGTCGCAAAGTAAATCAGCATCAGCTGTACTAAAAGCGGTGTACCGCGGAAGACAGAAATATAAACCTTTGCCAGGAAGGAAAGCACTCTGTTTTTGGACAGGGTTATCAGCGCCAGGATAAAGCCGCCGAAAAAGCCCATAATCGTAGAGAAGAAAGTAAATTTAAGCGTAATCCAGACAGCGGTTGCCAAAAGCGGTATATAAGGTTCCAGAACGGAAAAATCTAACATCTGCTAATTCACCTCTTACAGCTTAGCAATATCCAGCTTTGCAATTGCAGCTTCATATTCTTTAGTGCCTTCTTCACCCAGATGAGCTACGAGAATTTTGTGCAGCTCGCCATTGGTGCGCATTTCCTTCAGGATTTCGTTGATTTTTTCAACATCCTTGGAATCCTTCGGCAGCGCAATAGCAAAGGTATCGTCTTTTACTACAGTTCCCTGCAGAACGTGCAGCTCCAGATCAGGATTTTGTTTTACGAAAACAGCAGCTTGGGAAGAATCAAACAGACCTGCAGCCAGACGACCGTTTTTAATATCCTGAACAACCAGCGGAGTAGTATCCATTTCAACAACTTCGATACCGCCGACAGCCTTCAGCTCTTTAGCATAGGTAGTACCCATAGAAGCACCGGCTTTTTTACCCTTCAGTTTATCCATAGCGTCATAGCCTGCACCCTTTTTGCAGAGAATAGCCTTCATCGGGAAATAATAAGGCTTGGAGAAGGATACAACCTTTTCACGCTCGGAAGTCGGAGAAATTGCGGAGATAATAACATCAGCACGGCCGCTTTGCAGAGTAGGTACCAAAGAAGCGAATTTCATATCGGTGAATTCGATTTTCTTGTTCATCTTCTTGGCGATGTAGTGAGCGATATCAATATCAACACCTTGGTAATCCTTGGTGCCTTCCTTTACGGATTCAAACGGCGGGAAGGTGGAGTTGATAGCAACAACCCATTTGTCACCCTTGCCTGCATCAGCTGCAGCATCTTTTTTCTCGCCACCGCAGCCTACCAGCATCATAGCCAGCATTGCAGTTGCCAAGAAAGCAAAAATACTTTTCATTGTAAACTTTTTCATTAGAAAAACCCCTCTCAATTTTTAATATCTGTTTACTCCGTACATTTAATGAGTAAACTTGCTCATATAATGAATTATTATACCATAGAATTAACGACACTGCCAACAGATTTTTTTCAATCAGTAATGAACCTCAATATCATAACCCTTCTGCTTTAAAACATGTTTAGCGCAGGCTTCGTCAGTAGTAATCCAGGCTTCATTTTCTTTTGCATAATGAATAAATGAACGCAATGCACGAACATATCCCGGACGACCGATAAACTGCGGATGCATAACAAAGTTAATGATGCGACCCTCGTCTGCCAGGCCGTCAAACTCATCCTGCCAAATCTGCACCATTTCGCGTCCGCTGCGCAGATAATAATGCTCCGGATGCTGCAGAGTATACATATCATAGGAGGTATCATCGACAATGCCGTCCTTCGGCAGCTCAACGATAGGTATTTCCTTGCCGTCTATTTGCAGCAGGAAAGGCCCGTCATTGTTACGCCAGTTGGAGGAATAGATGCAACCGCGGTCCAGCCAGAGCTGCTTATGAAAATCATGCAAGATACCATCAGGCATACGCACACCTACGGGACGTTTGCCGGTAAGGCTGCGGAAGATAGCATCAACCTTATCCATCAGCGCATTTTCTTCTTCATAGGTATCCTTTACTTCATGCAGATAACCGTGATAGCCGATTTCATGTCCATTCGCTGCAATGTATTGAATGATTTCCGGATGAATCTCAGCAGTATAGGCAGTAGTGAAAAAAGTTGCCTTAAGGCCTTCCTCCTCCAGCATCTTCAGGATGCGCGGCAAGCCCTGCTTCGTGGCATAAAGACCACGGGACATGTGCACCAGATGACGTTCATTGATATCGTTGCGTGTAAGCCACAGAGTTTCCGCATCGATATCAAAGGAAAGCAGTAAAGCAATGCGCTTATTATCAGGCCAGTTCCAGTTCATCATGCTTCTCCTCCTTCCGCACGTTTAGCATAAAACTCCTTTACGTAACGCGCTACATCTTCGCAGCTTGCAAGCCATGCGCCGTTCGCTTTCATATAGGCAATAAAGCGCTCCAACATACGCACGCGGCTGCTGCGGCCGATAAGCTGCGGATGCAGCTTGAGCACAAAAATTTTGTCGCCCTCATTGGCAAGCTCGTCAAAATTATCCTTCCAGATATCGTAAACATAGTCCACCGGATAACTACAGGTGATAGTAGCTTCATCAGCATAGGAAAAATAGAACCAGGAGAAATCATCCAGCGTAGGCTCAGTAGGAAGCTCCACAAGCGGGTAGTCCTCATGCACATATGCCCAGTCGCAATCCTTAAGTGTAGACCCGTATAAATATCCACGTTCAGCCATCAGCTGCATTGCACAGTTAGGCAATAAATCCAGCGGACCGCGATAGCCGACAACCTTGCGGCCGCTTATTTTTTCCAGAAGCGCCTCACTCTTGGCCATATTCTCTCTTTCCTCATCAGCAGGCATATCTACAGAGGCTTCGTGCAGATAGCCGTGATAGGCAAGCTCATGTCCTGCATCCGCTATTTGCTGCACCTTATCTGCATAAAGCTCCGCAATGCGGCCGGGAACAAAAAAGGTAGTTTTGAGCTGTTGGCGTTCAAGCATATCCAGACAACGCTTTAAGCCCTCATCAGGACCGTATTGGCCCCTGCTTGTATCGGAAAAACCAATAGTAGCTTTGCCGATTACAGATTTACGCAGCAGCTCCGCATCAAAATCAAAGGTAACCATCACGGCGATACGCTTGCCGTCAGGCCAAACCATACCGTCACCATTTTTTAAAGTAAACATTCTTGCCTCCTTGGTAATTATTCAAACTTATTCAGTGAAATGAATCCATATTCTTGATAACTATTTAATTATGTCACTATAAGCAGATAAATGTCAACTCATATAATTAAAAACGCAGGCCTTTCGACCTGCGTTCACTTCGTTTTGCTGATGTAAGGTATTGGTGGGCCCAGTAGGGTTCGAACCTACGACCAGCCGGTTATGAGCCGGCGGCTCTACCACTGAGCTATAGGCCCATGCAAACTACCAAACAGTATTATTTTATAATAGATATAGTTGTTTGTCAACTATTATTCCAAGAAGTCCTTCAGCTTTTTGCTGCGGCTGGGATGACGCAGCTTGCGCAATGCCTTAGCCTCAATCTGACGGATACGCTCACGGGTAACGCCAAAGTGCTGGCCAACCTCTTCCAAAGTACGGCTGCGGCCATCCTCCAGACCAAAGCGCAGCTCCAGCACCCGTTTTTCACGGATAGTAAGCGTTTCCAGAACCTCCTCCAGCTGCTCACGCAGCAAAGTGAAGGAAGCAGCGTCGGCAGGTGCCGGTGCATCGTGGTCCTCGATGAAATCGCCCAGATGCGAATCCTCTTCCTCACCGATAGGAGTTTCCAGAGAAACAGGCTCCTGCGCAATTTTCATAATCTCGCGCACTCTGTCAACGGAGGTATCCATTTCCTTGGCAATTTCTTCCGGCAAAGGCTCGCGGCCAAGCTCCTGCAGCAGCTGGCGGGAAACACGGATGAGCTTGTTAATGGTTTCCACCATATGTACTGGAATACGGATAGTACGTGCCTGATCGGCAATCGCACGGGTAATAGCCTGACGAATCCACCATGTAGCATAGGTACTGAATTTAAAGCCCTTATTATAATCAAATTTATCTACAGCCTTAATCAGGCCCAGGTTGCCCTCCTGAATCAAATCCAGGAACAGCATACCGCGACCGACATAGCGCTTGGCAATACTTACCACCAGACGCAGGTTAGCTTCGGACAAGCATTGCTTAGCTTCGTCACCCTGATGAGCAACTGCTTTCAACAGCTTTTCGAAATCCTCATCCAGATTGCAGTAAGCTTCAACAACAGCGGAATCCTTTTCTCTGCCGTCACTCATACGCTCTCTGAGCTCGTTGAGAATAGCCTTAATCTGATAAAGCTTGTGATCATCTAAATCGCTTGTTTCACGCGTTACTACGAACTGCTCACAGCCCGGAATCAGACATCTTTGTTCTGCCATCAGGCGCTGCAGATGCAGACGCTCATCTTTGGTAAATTCAAAAATCAGGTCCTCGTAATCATCAACAGTATAAGGCTGACCTACACTCTGACGCTTTTTAATCATCTGCGCTACACGGAAAACAGAACGCATATTGGTAATCTGCCATTCCTCTTTCAAGCTCTCGCGCAGCTTTTCAATCAATGCGCTGCCGCTGTCCTCGGCAGTAAAAGCAGGCTCCTCCAGCTCAATCATTCTGCCGCGCTGAATACGCTCTGCCTGACGGCCCTTATCCATACGCTTAGCGAGCTTAACCTCATCCTCACCGATAAGCAGCGGTACTCTGCCGATTTCCTTAAGGTACATGCGTACAGGATCGTCAATGCTGATGCCTTCGGGAACGCTCATGTTTTCCAGCTCGCTGCTGCTGGGCTCATCATTATCTTCGTCGTTTCCTACCAAAGGCAGTATATCTTCGTCGGAGGCGTTGTCATCATCAACAAGCTCCAGACCTTTACGTGTAATAACCTCGTAGATATGCTCAACATCTTCGGGCGTGATATCTTCCAAAGTATTGGTGAGGTTCATTACATCGCCATAGGTGAGAACACCCTTATTAGCTTTACCCTTGCGGATAAGCTCATCAATTTGCTCCTGCGTTATTTTAGTAGCTGCAGCCATGGTGTCCCCTCCTTCCTTATTTATTTTGGTTTCCATAGAGTTTTTTGATTTCATTCTTTATCCTTTGACTTTCCATTAATTCACTGAGAAAACGCTCATCTGCCGATCTTTCGTATTCATCCGCCAGCAGACGATGCTTTTCATATTCTTTTTCCAGACGAAGCCGCCGCATCTGCCTGAGGCAGTCCTGCATAAGCTTATCCATATCTCCCTCCGGAAGCTGATGTGCCAAAATACGCGCCAACGCTGTCTGCGCCGCATCGTCCAGGACATTATTCAGCTTATCCGTTGTATAAGCGGTGCCAAGCTCGCACAACCTGTCAAACAGCTGTGCCAGCACAGCATCTTCAAAGCCTGTTTCCTTTACCTCCGCACGGCATTCGTCACACAGCTGCGGCTGCTCCAAAAGCAATCTCAGAAGCAGTTCTTCCGCCTGCTGACCGATACCGGCGCTTTTTTCCTCCGGAATTACCGTCGGCTGCCCAGTCTGCTGTCTGCCGCCTCTGCGTGCTGCCTTGCGGTATTCTTCCGCAATCAGGCCTTCATCAATAGTCAGCCGCTGTGCCAGCCTTCGGATATGCTCCGACGCTTCAATTTCATTTTGACATTCTAATAGGAATGGTAGTATATTCGACACAGCCTCTACTTTTCCTGCTAAATTAGCAATATTATTTTGCAGGATAGTTTCATCTATTTGAAAATCAATACCATTCTGCGCCGCCGCCAGCACCTCTGCAAAAGCAGCGCTGCCATGCTGACGTACATATTCATCAGGATCCTTGCCGTCAGGTACACCTGCTATGCGCACCTTCAAGCCTGCTTCCCGGGCAATGCTTACTGCCCGCACCGAAGCCTTGCGGCCTGCGCTGTCGCTGTCATAGCAGAAGATTACTTCATCCGCCAGACGCTGCAGCAGCTTAGCCTGCTCCTGTGAAAAGGCCGTTCCCATAGATGCTACAACATTATCAAAGCCTGCCGCATGCAAGCTGATAGCATCCATATAACCTTCGACAACTACAGCCCGACCGCTTTTGCGGATAGCCTTCAAAGCTATATCCAGACCAAAAAGCAGCCTTCGCTTATTAAACCACTGCGTTTCCGCTGTATTCAGATATTTAGGCGTGCTGTTGTCCAGCACTCTGCCGCCAAAGCCGACTATACGTCCGCGCGCATCGCGGATAGGAATAATCACACGGTTGCGGAACTTGTCATAATAGCCGTCGCGCCCACGGGCCGCCAGTCCGGCAGCCTCCAGCACCTGCGGCTGACAGCCGCGCTTAGCAAGAGAGCTGACAAGCGCGGTAAAATTATTCAGCGCATAGCCTATGCCAAAGCCGGCAATAATTTCTTTGCCGATTCCGCGCCCTGCAAGATAAGCCAGGGCAGGTTCACCGTAAGCAGTTTTTGTAAGACAAGCCTGAAAAAATTTGGACGCCAGTTCATTAGCACTATAAATGCTGTCCCTTTGTTTCTCGCGCGCAATTTCAGCGGCCGTCTTCTGCTTTTCCGGTATCGGAATACCGTATCTGCCGGCCAACAGCTTTAATGCATCCATAAAGCTGCAGTTTTCGATTTTCATAATAAACTTAAAAATATCTCCGCCCTCATGGCAGCCAAAGCAATAAAACATGCTCTTGCCGGGGTTCACCGAAAAGGACGGTGTTTTTTCTCCGTGAAACGGGCAACAGCCCCAGTAGTTCTGGCCTTTCTTTTTCAACGGCACGTAACCGGAGATTATTTCTACCATATCAGCTGTGCTGCGCACCTGCTCTTTAAAGTTTTCAAAATCTCCGTTCATTACCCTCTCCGCCTCCAACTACTATATCACACATAATTTATATTCAATGTATAAAGGAAAAATCCTCTTTTTTTCTAAAAAAATCTTTTTTAACGCTTGCGCCGACTCTCTAAAAATACTATAATAAAGAGTAAACTAAAAATTTCTCCTGTTTTTTCATGCTACAAGAGGTGATTTATTCATGAAGAAATTGCTTTTAATATTAACTATGCTTGTTATGATGCTGCCTTCTATGTGCTTCGCCGATCCGGTAATCAAGAGCGACAGCCGCACATTTAATCCGCTCACGGGCGTATATGACCTGCAGGGAAATGTTTTTGTACAGTTCCCCGCACATGACACTACCTTAACTATTACCGGCGATGCTACCAAGGTGTATCTTTATGCTATGGAAGTTCACGGCCAGGGCAATATTCGTCTGAGCTTCGGCGATATGAGCTTTGCCTGCGATAAGGTAGATGTATATCATTCCGACAGAACTGCTTATGTAAACGGCAATCTGGTTTTCAATGATAACAGCAATAAAATTACCGCAGACAGCGGCAGCTACTGTTGGAAAACGAAAATTGCAGCCTTCCACGGCAATGTAACAGTCAACGGTCAGCCGCATGACGGTGATGTAGCTTATAACGTCATGGAAAAGCAAATTACAGCGCAGTAAATTCTATACCAAAAATAAGCCCATGCTTTACGCTAAGTAAGGCATGGGTTTTTCTGTTGCCAAAAAAAGCAGACTGCCGAAACGTCCGACAGCCTGCATAGCTTTAAAAATATTCGTTATTGTAGGTGCGGCATTTAGGAAAGAGCTCATCGAGCAACTGCAGCTTCCGCACATCGCTGCATTTGATGCGCCCTGCTTCCCACAGTTCCGTTGCGCTGAAAGTACCGAAGTAAAGCTGAGTAAAGGCGCCCATATCCATGGTAACCTCCTCCTGCTCCAGCGTACTGACTGCCTCCAGCTTGCCCGGTGACGTGCGCAGCTGCAGCAGATGATTATTGCGCTCAATCATCTTATCCGTAAGCAGTACGACAACGCTGCCGCTGCTCATGCTTGCTGCTACCGGCAGCTTGGCAAGCGCCAAACGCGCATCAAGACAGCGCGCCATCATAAACGGCTGCAGTCTGCCTGTAAGCGCCTGGTCCGCAAAGCTAAGATATGTTTTATCCCAAGGCTCCGCCAGCCAGCAAAACTCCTGCACTTCGCTTCTGTGTCCTGCGGCATATTGCAACAGACGGTTCTTGGCTGCAGCATCCTGCGCCAACAGCTCCTGCACGTTGAACGTGCCGTCAGTCAGTGAGTAAAGCATATAACCAACTGCTTTCCCCGCGCGATAGACAACAGCGCACAACACGTTTTCCTGCGTAACTACAGACAACAGCTTGCGCCATTGAAAAGCAGTGCGCTGCGGCACGCCGTTCCACGCTGCGGTAACACTTGCGTAAATATCTGCCAAAGGATTGCAAGACTGAGCTTTTTCCTCAGCCACAGACTGCAGCAAGGAAACTAAGTCTAGACGTTCTGCCGACAGGTCATCACCTATTGCAGCAGGCTGAAGCTTTGTCAGCGGCATTTTATACTCATGACGGTAATAGCAATAAGCAAATTCGTACGGCAGATAAATACCGGCGCTTATAGGCATCAGCGTTACAAAGGGAAAGCCCTGTGAACGCAGCACCTCAAAGGCAGTTTCCAGAAGCGGACGCAGCAAGTGCTGTCCACGTGCTTCCGGAGCGGTGGCAATACCCACGAGATACGGCACCAGCATCTCCTGCCCGCGCAAATGCAGCATATAAGGATTTACATGCAGCATCGTGCGCAGCTTTTCTTCCTCGCCGACCTTGTCAAAGCCGCCGATAACCATATTGTCCTTGCCGCAGTACTGCTCAAAATAGTACTGAAAGAAAGGCTCTGTCTTTTTTTCAAAGCAATAGTCCCAAAGCTCCTCTGCCTGGTACATGCGCTCCTTGCTCAAGACACGGTAAATCATAAGCTACCTCACCCAATAATTACATTATATTTTTTCACCATAAATTCCGGATGCAGCGCCAGCTTTGCCTCACGCAGACCGGGATGTCCCATATCCTCCTCACGGTTGAGATATTTTACATCCGTCCAGGCATGAGCGGCGAACTCCTTGGTAATAGCAGTATACAAGCCGCGTACATCATGACGCGCCTTTTCTACATGCAGAACCGCTGTATCGTCGTTAATCTTTTTGCCAAAGCTGAAGGCCTGAATTTTACCGTCGAAACGGATTGCACCGCCGCGCAGCTCCAGCTGTTCAAAGCTCAGAAAGGCCTCCTGAATAGCATATTTTTCGCACAGCAGCGAAGGATCCTCCGCCATATGCTCATCGCACCAGCGCTCGCCGAAGTTCAGGCATTCCATCATATTATCCATGGTAATCGGCTCATAAACGAAATCCGGATGCGCCTTGACAAAAGCATTGTAGTGATTCTTCTGCCCGTGCAGCTTGCGGCCGGAAAGCGTTGCCAGCTTTTCCTGCAGATATACATAATCCCAGTTATCGCGGTCTTCTTCATATGTCAGACCCGGCAGCACGCGCTCAAAGCGCTCCTTGGTAAAATCATAGATACCATGCATCTCAAACGGCTTGCCCTGGTGCTCCTCCTTCAGCTCCTGCATCAGACGCGGCAAATCCTCATCGCGTCCGCCAAAAGGCTGAATGTAAAAATCAACGTTGTTGCGTTTAACCTTCAGCAGCAGGAAATCGTGCGCTACGCACCAATAAATATGATAGCAGTCACGCCATATAAAAAGATTGGAAAAGGCACATTCGCTGCCATTTTGATGTGATTTTGATATATAGCTTTCAAACAAAGGCTTTTCCGCCAATGTTACAGGTTTAAATTCTAAAATACTGATAACCCCCTAAAACTCATTACTGCTTGTATATTATAGCATATGAAATATAGCTTGCGGCACTGCATTGGCATTTTTAACATTAACTTCACAAAATAAATAACTACTATCCATTGCCTATATTATAATATGCTGTTTCAGCTTTTCTGTAAAGTATGCACAAAAAAGTGCTTCAGTTACCAAAAGGTTACTGAGTAAAGCCGAAGCATTAAACAAAATAACCGCTCAGCTTTTGATATGTACCCAGTTTTCTGGACACCGCTA